>Ga0265338_10000114_pt1 | contig 150857 bp, 176 predicted proteins | sample 42126metaG_FD_193579 | JGI IMG/M metagenome (GOLD analysis project Ga0265338, IMG submission 193579) | Rhizosphere microbial communities from Carex aquatilis grown in University of Washington, Seatle, WA, United States - 4-21-26 metaG | ecosystem: Host-associated > Plants > Roots >...
TTCCATTATTGCCGTTGTTGTAATTACCATTGTTGTTTCCATTATTGCCGTTGTTGTAATTACCATTGTTGTTTCCATTATTGCCGTTGTTGTAATTACCATTGTTGTTTCCATTATTGCCGTTGTTACCATTGCCGTTGTTGTAATAATTGTAAAGGTTATCGGCATCGTGATCATGATTACTGATATTACAGTCATCACCGCTGCTCCAAGGTGTCTTAATTACTGTAGGAGTAATAGGTCCAAAAGAAACTCCATTACCATCTATTCCATAAACAAGCACATTCTTTGTTACTGGATCAAATTGATTGTATGCATCAAGTGTGCTTCCTGTGCTTTGTGCGGTCACAATAAGATTTGAGGTACCAGAGCTTGCTGCGTTGTTTGTATTACCACCATAGTTTGCAGTGATAACAACAGAACCGCCTACAGTTGGTGTGAATGTGACAGAGCATTTTGAGGAACTAAGTGTACAGGTAGATGCGCTAAGAGAGCCAGTAGAGTTTGTTGTGAATGATACGGTACCTGATGGAGATGAACCGGATACTGTAACTGAGACTGTAGTTGGTGAGCTGACAGTAACTGATGATGGTGAGAGTGTGACTAGAGTGGTTGTAGTAGCTTTGGTTACAGTGAGGGTTGATTGGCCAGAGCTTGCTGCGTTGTTTGTATTACCACCATAGTTTGCAGTGATAACAACAGAACCGCCTACAGTTGGTGTGAATGTGACAGAGCATTTTGAGGAACTAAGTGTACAGGTAGATGCGCTAAGAGAGCCAGTAGAGTTTGTTGTGAATGATACGGTACCTGATGGAGATGAACCGGATACTGTAACTGAGACTGTAGTTGGTGAGCTGACAGTAACTGATGATGGTGAGAGTGTGACTAGAGTGGTTGTAGTAGCTTTGGTTACAGTGAGGGTTGATTGGCCAGAGCTTGCTGCGTTGTTTGTATTACCACCATAGTTTGCAGTGATAACAACAGAACCGCCTACAGTTGGTGTGAATGTGACAGAGCATTTTGAGGAACTAAGTGTACAGGTAGATGCGCTAAGAGAGCCAGTAGAGTTTGTTGTAAATGATACGGTACCTGATGGAGATGAACCGGATACTGTAACTGAGACTGTAGTTGGGTTGTTAAGATTGACTGATGATGGTGAGAGTGTGACTAGAGTGGTTGTAGTAGATTTTGTTACATCAAGAGTAGATATGTTAGAGCTGGCTGCATCATTTGTGTCGCCACCATAGTTTGCAGTGATTAGAACAGAACCTGTTGTAGTTGGGGTAAATGTAACAAAGCATTTTGCAGTTGAGTTTAGTGTACATGTGGCTGCACTAAGAGAGCCAGTAGAATTTGTTGTAAATGATACGGTACCTGATGGAGACAATCCTGCTATTGAGACTGAGATTTTAGATGGTGAGTTAACAGTAACTGATGATGGTGAGAGTGTGAGAGTTGTAGTAGTCAATACTTTGTTTACAGTAAGAGTTGATTGTCCAGAACTTGCTGCGTTGTTTGTATTGCCGTTATATTTTCCTGTGATAATAACAGAGCCAGCTGTTGATGGTGTAAATGTGACAGAGCACATTGCAGTTGAGTTGAGATTACAGGTAGCTGGGCTAAGAGAGCCAGATCCATTGGGGACAGTAAATGTGACTGTACCTGTTGGAGATAAACCTGATACTGAGACTGAGACTTTGGTTGAAACACCGACATCAACTGATGATGGTGAGAGTGTGACGGTAGTAGTGGCAGATACTGGAGTTACAGTAAGAGTGTTTGTAGTAGAGCTTGCTGCGTTGTTTGTATCTCCATTATATTTTCCTGTGATAACAACAGAGCCGGCGGATGATGGTGTAAATGTGACAGAGCATGTTCCAGATACAAGTGTGCAGGATCCTCCGTTGCTAAAGGAACCGCCTGATGGAACACTAAATGATACTGTGCCTGTAGCTAACACGGTGCCAGATACTGAGACTGAGACTGTAGTTGGGACACCGACATCAACTGATGATGGTGAGAGTGTGAGAGTTGTAGTAGTATGGGATTGACTTACATCAAGAGTAGCTTGGTCAGAGCTTGCTGCGTTAACTGTGTCTCCACCATAGTTTGCTGCAATAGGAAAAGATCCTTGTAGTGATGGTGTAAATGTGACAGAGCATGTTCCAGATACAAGTGTGCAGGAATTTACACTAAAGGAACCAGAACCGCCTGGAACCATAAATGATACCATACCTGTTGGAGATGAACCGGATACTGTAACTGAGACTGTAGTTGGGTTGTTAAGATTAACTGATGATGGTGAGAGTGTGATGACAGTAGTAGTTGTAACTTTCATTACAGTAAGAGTAGATTGACCAGAGCTTGCTGCATCATTTGTGTCGCCACCATAACTTGCGGTGATTACAGCATGACCACCTGCAGTTGGTGTGAATGTGACAGAGCATTTTGAGGAACTAAGTGTACAGGAACCGCTGTTGCTAAAGGAACCAGTTGAATTTGCTGTAAAGGATACGGTACCTGTTGGAGATGAGCCAGATACTGTAGCTAGTACTGTAGTTGGTGAGTTGACAGTAACTGATGATGGTGAGAGTGTGAGAGTTGTAGTTGTAGTAGCCTTATTTACAGTGAGAGTTGATTGTCCAGAGCTTGCTGTATTGATTAGATCACCATTAAAGTTTCCTGTGATGACAACAGAGCCAGCTGTTGATGGTGTAAATGTGACAGAGCATGTTCCAAGTACAAGTACACAGGAATTTGTGTTAAAGGAACCAGAACCAGCTGGAACACTAAATGATACTGCGTCTAGTGGTAACAAGATACCGGTTACTGTAACTGAGACTGTAGTTGGGACTCCAACATTAACTGATGATGGTGAGAGTGTGACGGTAGTCATCACATTAGCTTTGTTAACAGTAAGAGTAGATTGACCAGAGCTTGCTGCATCATTTGTGTCGCCACCATAACTTGCGGTGATTACAGCATGACCACCTGCAGTTGGTGTGAATGTGACAGAGCATTTTGAGGAACTAAGTGTACAGGAACCGCTGTTGCTAAAGGAACCAGTTGAATTTGCTGTAAAGGATACGGTACCTGTTGGAGATGAGCCAGATACTGTAGCTAGTACTGTAGTTGGTGAGTTGACAGTAACTGATGATGGTGAGAGTGTGAGAGTTGTAGTTGTAGTAGGTTTAGTTACAGTAAGAATGGCTTGTCCAGCACTTGAGGTATTATTTGGATCACCACTATATGTCGCTGTGATTTTAACAGGACCTGCAGTTGGTGTGAATGTGACAAAGCATGTTCCAGATACAAGTGTACAGGAATTTACACTAAAGGAACCAGAACCAGTTGATGTAGTAAACGATACGGTACCTGTTGGAGATGTACCTGTTACTGTAACTGAGACTGTGGCTGGGTTGTTAAGATTGACTGATGATGGTGAGAGTGTGATTGTAGTTTTTGATTGAGAGCCTATTACTGAGAGTTGACTACTACCAGTATCTGTTACGTAAACATGTTTGTTTATTGGATTGTAGAGAGCTTGAAATGGTTCAGCAATTGGAGATGATGGAATTAATGATATTGTTTGAGTTGCAGAATTAGTTCCACCATTAATTACTGAAACAGAACTATCTTCAATAGTAGGAACATAGATGTTGCCGTTATCAGGATTATATCCAGGTGCTTGTGGGCCAGAACCTACCGGAATAGAATTTGGTTGTAGTGTCAGGCCATTAATTACATATACAGATGATGCGCCTCCATCAGAGACATAGATGTTACCGTTTGTTGGATTAAATTCAATACCATCTAAACTGGTTGCACCAGAAATTTCAATAGTTTGAACCAAAGATGGAGGACTTGTTGCGGAATTTACTACACTTACAATATCAGGATAATTTGCGGTGTAAACGTAGCCATTAGTAGAATCAAAAACAATTGCATATGGATCTGAGCCTAGTGATACAGTAGTAACAATACTATCATTGGCAGTATTAATTACTACAACAGTACCAAGACCAGAGTCTGCAGAAAAGATGTAATGGTGTACTGGATCTAAAGCGAGCATTGTTGGGTTGGAATCTGTTGGCAAAGCAATAGTATCAACAACAAGATGTGAAGTAGCATCAATAACTGAAATTGTATTATCACCATTATTTGCTTCAAAGTAATGGTTACTTGATGGATCGAAAATAATTCCATACGGAGTATTGCCTACAACAATAGGAGCACCAACATTTACTGTATTTGTTGCAGTGTTGACAGTTGAGATTGTACCAAGAGCATTATTAGCTACTGCTGCTTCACCATTAGGATTAATTGTGATGCCAACAGGATTTGCTCCTGAAGTTAAACCGACTGTAGCAATAACTCCATCATCAGCAAAAACTGGTCTGTTTGATAATGGTACTAGAACAATAAGTAAGATTACAGTAATTGCCAAAATCTTTTGATTATACATAATACGATTCAATAGAAGTTCGTATTGTTGAAAATTAATATACTTTATCATTTTTTCAAGTTTTCCACAAAAAAATTAAAAATTTCCAGTGTGGAATTGGAAAATCTATGAAAGTGCCAAAATGGAACTTGATCACACAAATTTTGAACTATTTGGCATAAATCAGTATGCATCAACTCTAACATTTTCTGACGAGTTACCAAAAGATGTCTATTTCTCTTGAGAATATCCATATTATGAAAATAATAATGTTGTATCAAAATTTGAAATGTGTCAGAAAAATATGATCATTGTAAAATTTTATGTGATCTATAACCAAAGTTAGTTAATAATAAAAATAAACAAAAAATGAGGGTTTCCCACCATCATTTAACCGCTTTTTAGATCTAGGTGTGTGCGAATGTAATTTGCCATGTGACAGCAAGTGTATCTGCAGTACCCAAGCTAATTCCTGGACTTATTACCTGACGTGCATACATGTTTGTGGAATTAAATCCATCAAACAAACCTGCTTCTTGAATGGTTGTTGTAGTTGATGATGCATTAGCAAGTTTTCCTGCTGCCCAATTTCCTACAATTTGAGCTCCCATACCTGCACCACCACTAGCAGTTATTGCAGTGACGGTTCCAAGTACATGTGCACCTCTTTGTGTTCCAAGATTTGTTTGTGTGTATGCGGCTACAGCACTACCAGTTCCTACTCCAACATATTTGAATAGGCCAGGAGTTACTGTAGTTGTTTGCAGTCCTGAACCAAACAAAAGATTGATTGTAGAGTTCAGACCATTGCTTACCACCATGTTGTCAGTTTGTCTGTATGCCTTGATATCACCATACTGGTCCTTTACAACTGCTGTAATGTGACCAAGTACTACGGGTGATTCTTGAACACCAGAACTTGTTGGGGTTGTTTGTACATTTTGTGTCAATGAATACACTCCACTAGTTGACATTGCTACTACTCCTAACAGGACCATAGCCATGCTTCTTTGTGAAATTTTCATTGCCATTTTTAGATCCCGGTAGTTAATTAACCTTTGTGAGAATTTCATAAATAATCATGAAATCATGACAACTTTGTTAAAAAAATTAGAAATCTCCACTATGGAATTGAAAAAATTATAAAATTACCAAAATGGAACTTGATCACACAAATTTTGAACTAGATGGCATGATTAATGTGCACCAATTCCAACGTTTTCAGACAAAGTTACCGAAAGATGTCTCCCTTGAGTTACAGGCGGTTGTGGCAAAGTAGTGTTGCCAGGATTTGAAACTACCTTGTCTGTATTATTACCAGACATGGCAAGTGCAACTCCAGCAATTGCAAGAATTATCACCATAGCTATCAAAATGCCTTTTCTCATTTTACTAGATCTTCCATTAGTAGTATAAAAGGCTGGCAGATATTGCCAAAACTTCTGACATGCTTTTAATCTCTGTTTTTTCTAGCCAACATGTGAAAAAACTAGTTATTGTATTGATAATGATAGTCATAATTTATCCTCATTTTGCTTTTGCTCAACCACAAATTTTTACCACACTACGCGGAGGTACAGACTCTATTGTTTGGGATGGTAAATGGAGTTACTTGCAAGAATGGAAACCAATGACTGAAAACATTCTTACATTTACTGATGGAAATGAATTGTCAGTTAAGACTGGACACGATCGTCAGAACTTGTATGTTTTTCTGGATTTTATTTCTGAAGAACAATTTAAAAAAAAATCCGATTATGGAATAGTTTGTGTTACTGCAAATAAAACTATGGAATCGAATTTACAAAAAGATGATTATTGTTTTCTTGCTGCACTTGGGTCGTATAACCCATTAACTTTTCAAGGAGGCGGAGATTTAGCAGCAACGAATCATCTTGTGAAAATACAAAACGATCCAAATTTGATAGCAGTTGGTGGAATTTCTGATGAACATGATCGTTACGGTGGTCCACCGCATACATCATATGAATTTAAAATTCCAATCAAAGCAATTGGAAGTTCTGATGTATACAATTTTTATGCAGCAGCATATGACGCAAAGACCAACAAGGTATACAGTTGGCCACAGAATGTAACTAGTAATGAATTTCCTGCAATTCCATCACCAGCACAATGGGGAGAATTAATTTCTCCAGATAAAACATTGCCAGAATTTCCTTGGCCTATTTTTATGATGATACTTGCGTTTTCTCTAACCATCTTTGTTACAAGAAGACAATTTTTTGCCAAAGGACAATTCATTTAAGATTTGAGAAAAATATCAGATCAGTTTGAATTACTTGACAGTAACATAATCAAATGTAAAAAATGTCCTCGCCTGTATCAATACATACGTGATGTAGCAAAAAATAAAGTCAAACGATTTCAAAATGAAAAATATTGGGGAAAACCATTAACAGGTTTTGGCGATACCAATGCAGAACTTTTGTTGATTGGTCTTGCACCAGCAGCGCATGGTGGCAATAGAACAGGCAGGATGTTTACAGGTGATAGTTCAGGAGATTGGCTTGCAAGAGTCCTACACAGGCACGGTTTTTCAACAAAACCTACGAGTACAAGCAAGGACGATGGTTTTGCGTTGATCAACACATACATTACTGCCACAGTAAGATGTGCACCACCGGATAACAAACCGCTCAAAGAGGAGAGCGATAACTGTTCAAGTTTTCTTGAAAAAGAACTTGAATTATTAAAAAATGTCAAGATAATCATTTGCTTGGGAAGAATAGCTTTTGATTCCTGCTGTAAGTTACTTGATATCAAAGGTAAGAAATTTTCCCACGGTGGAATGTTCACACATGGAAATTTTGTTATAATCACATCATATCATCCAAGCAGACAAAATACTCAGACCGGAAGATTATCTTGGGAACAATGGTCACAGGTATTTGCAGTTGCAAGAAAACATCTAAGATAGAAATTGAATTTCAAGTACTAGATATCATACAATAATTTTTTTGTATAAGATAAAAAGAAGACGCATTCGCCAGTCTCCCCATCCGAGCTTCCCTACTCGTATGTTGATTGTGACGATACGCCGGAGGGTGATGGAACTGATGGGAATCTGTCGCCAATCTGCTGTTCTGCAACTGCAGATGCTTCTTGCAAAATCCTTTCTGTCTCTTCGTTTGATGCATCGGTATCAACATTAAAGTCTCCACCTGCTAGTGAGTCCATCATCAAACCATTGAGAGTCTGTGTCATTGCATTGAGTTCAGAATCTGCTTCTGGCATGAACCTTCCAAGTGATGATTTTAGTCCCTTCATTGTGGACATTGCAGGGGCGATTGCTACCATCGCATCACCGAGGTCATGTATTGTGGTTAGACGCAATTGTACTTGCTCTAATGCCATTCTAGCATTTCCTAACATCTTTGACACCTTTCTAATCTCAGCTAGTTCGTTTGACAGAACTCTACTTGTTGCTGCATCGTGATGTTGCATTGCGGCTACGATTCTCTTGAACAACTGAGCATCTCTTTCTCTCAGCTTGCCCAACATAGAATCCATCTTCGATATTTGACCCTGTAACTTGTTCACAGCGCCCTCGATCCTAGGTTTGAGTGCACCCTGTGGTTTTACAGTTTCACGTAATTTTTCGGTTATACCAACAGACTCTGGTCGAGTCCAGGTCTTATCGAAGCCGGTCATGCGGGGTAGTCCTAAAGTTGGTTCTTAATGGCCGGTGTATATTATACTCAACACCAGGCTAAATTTAGCTAACAAAACGTAAATCGGACTTTTGGTTCCACGATGACATGACAAGGATAGCAGTCTTTGATTCTGGTCTTGGATCCCTATCAGTGATCAAACCAATACAAAAAAGAATCAAGACAGAGATAATCTATTTTGCAGATCAAAAAAATTATCCATATGGCACCAAGACTGTATCCCAATTGGAGAAAATAATAAAGTCCACAATTTCAAAGTTGCAGGAAAAATTTGATCCTGATATTATCATAGTTGGTTCCAATACGCCATCGTTATTACTAGACATTGAAAAAAAAGACAAGATAATTGGAATATTTCCTCCATTAAAGGAAGCTGCATCAAAAACAAAGTCTGGAAAAATTGGAGTACTGGTAACAAAAACAGTTGCCAAAAACAAACTTTTGGATAAATATATACAAAAAAATGTTTCATCTGGAATTCATGTTACAAAGATTAACGCATCTGCACTTGTAGATCTTGTGGAGTCTGGTAAATTTATTTCTCAAAAACAAGTATCAAGAAATATCATCAAGAAGATCATCAGTCCACATGTAGAAAACAATATTGATGTGTTTACTCTATCAAGTACACATTTACCATTTCTTGTACCAATGTTAACACAATTATTTCCCGGTATAATATTTTTAGATCCTGCAGATACAGTAGTACAACACATTGTAACAATATTAAAACATAAATCAGAAAAATCTAGATTAAAAATTTATTGCTCAGGTGATACGAAAAAGTTACACAAACAATTGGTAAAGATTGGAATTAAAAATAAAATAAATCAATTATGATTTTACTTGGGCTTTTCTGTATCCGTGTGTGAATGTCTTGTCATATAACTTTGAATATTCATAGGACTGGGGATTTACTACATCTCCAATTATTATTATTGCAGTCCTTGTTATTTTTTCATCTCGTATTTTTTTTGCAATGTCTTGTAGAGTTCCTGTAATTTTTTTCTCATCATTCCAGCTTGCCCTGTAAACTACTCCTACAGGTGTTGTTTTTGGATAGCCGCCCTTGATTGCCTCTTGTACAATTTTTGGTAAGAGATGAATACTAAGATAGAAAATTAGAGTTGCCTTGTGTTTTGCAAGTTCTGATATTTGTTCTCGTTTTGGCACTTTTGTCCTTGATTCTGCTCTTGTTACAATGATGGTTTGTGTAACACCTGGTAGTGTGAGCTCACATCCAAGTGCAGCAGCAGATGCCAAAAATGATGTAATCCCCGGTACCACTTCATAGTCTATTCCTTCTTTTTTTAGATTATCTGTCTGTTCCCTAATTGCACCGTAAATGCTCGGGTCACCATCATGCAATCTTACTACAAGTTTTCCTTTCAATGCATTTTCCTTTAGAATTTTGAAGATGTCTTCTCGTACAAGTTTTGCAGCATCATGGAGTTGTGATTTTTTGCACATTTTGATTATTTCTTGCGGAATGAGCGAGCCAGAATATACTATAACGTCAGCCTTTTGGATAAGCTTCTTTGCTTTTACAGTTATTAGTTCAGGGTCACCAGGACCGCAGCCAACAAAGTATACCTTATGCACGCTTGACCACCATTATTGAAAAATATTTTGTAGTCATTGTATCTTTAGTAACTTGACCCAGAGTCAGCTTTTTAATTATTTCCTGATCAGTTCCAATATCTTGGCCAATTGCAAAAATTGAGCTGTCTGGAAATCCAGCTTCTCGAAGTAACGTTATCACTTGATCAAAATATCTTCCATCTTTAAGAAATATCATGGTATCACAATTTCTTGCAGTCTCTTTGACTCGTGATAAATCATAACAAGATGGAATTACTGCCATGGTTTCTGCACCTTCAGCAAGACTGATTCCCACTTTGGATGCAAATGTAAACATGGATACAATTCCAGGTATGACGCTTATCTTTATCTCGGGATATTTTTCATGTAATTCTCTATCAATGTAAATCCATGTGCTGTAAAGATATGGATCTCCCACTGTAAGATAGACTACTTTTTTTCCAGAAAGAACTTTTTCTGCAATGACTTTGGCATTTTGTAGCCAACTATTTTCTAGAGTATCCTTTTCCTTGACCATTGGAAAGACCAAGTTAACAACTTCTATTTTCTTGGACTTGTCCACTAGTGATTCAATTATAGAATAAACAATACTGGGTTTTCCCTCTTTAGAGGTAGGACACACAATAATCTCAGCATTTTGTATTGCCTTGACTGCTTTTACTGTTAAAAGCTCTGGATCGCCAGGACCGCAGCCAACACAGATAAGATCAGACATTAATTGAAATCAAAATTGTACCTAATTAAAGTCTCTAGATTTTGGTTGCAGATATTATGGTAACAGGATTTCGTGCAAGAAACATGGTGCCTGTCGAAGTTTTTTTGCTTTTGGATATAGTTACCTGAATTATATCAACTGACGAAAATGATAATTTTTCGATTATATTCAAAACAGAGTATAACGTTTCAACAAGAATTGTTCCTATCACTATTCTCCCTCCTTGCTTTAGCTTTGATTCGCATAGTTGTACTATTTCAGCAGTCTCTCCACCCGTACCGCCAATAAATATGGCATCAGCTATTGGCAGTTCATTAATTTTTTGCATTGCATTTCCTAAAATGACAGACACGTTAGAAATTTGAAATTTTTCCAAGTTTTTCTTTGTAAGCTCTACTGCATTTGGATCAATGTCTATTGAAAAGACCTTGCCTGAAGATCCTACTTGATGTGCAGCTTCTATTGATATTGACCCACTGCCACATCCAACATCATATACTGTTTGTCCAGATGAGAGTCTTGCCTTGCTTACTTGGATAACACGAACTTCTTCTTTTGTAATTGGTACATCTTCGACTCTGTCAAATAATTCATCTGGAATTCCCGGAGTTTTATGTTTCCACATTAATTTACTCGAAACTAGTTAATATTTAGAATTACCTGACTGCTACAATTCCTACTTCTGGATGAATTAGTGTATTTACCAATATCCAACAAAAGATGAACATGAGAAAATAACTTCCATATCCAGTTGTAATGAGTTTTTTCTTGTCTGCAGCAGGAATAGGAATCCTCATTGATTTTGCCATAATATATGAAATAATGAATAGAATTATCATAATTCCAAAGCCCAATCCCACTCTAGATGATTCAACTGATTGGCTGCTTCCAATTAATGCAGAAAGTGCGCCTGCTAGAACTCCAAGACCTACTCGCAACCAGAATAATTTATCCAGTCCACTCTTTACTCTTGATTCATCAGTTTGTGGAGGACTTGGTGATGGCACTCCTGTTTCTGGATTACCTGCAGTATCATCAACATTAGATTTATCGTCTTCTTTTTTCTTTGGATGTCGTACCAACTAAATTTTCAAAATCACTCGGTTTAATCCCGTTTAAAATGTTTGGTTGTAATAGTAAAGGTAAATCAATGGCTAGAAGAGTTGGTAATCATGACACTTGCAGGTATTGAGTTACGTTATCTAATTACAGAGATGAATAGACAAGTAAAGGACTATTATGTAAGCAACATTTATGGCATTAGTCGTAGCAGTCTTCTTTTCAAGCTACATCATGCAGAAAAACCAGATTTGCTTGTCATGTTCTCTACTTTTGGTTTGTGGGTAACTGGAATCAAGATAAATCAAATGGAAGAGAATCGATTGGTTAAACGATTAAGAAATGATCTTTTGCGCAGCAAGATAACAGAAATAAAACAGCTTGGAAGCGAACGAATTGTTTATGTAACATTTTCAGGATTTGACCAAGAATTTATCTTGGTTGGAGAGTTCTTCGGAGATGGCAACATCATATTATGCAATAAAGAAATGAAGATTTTGTCCCTGTTACATTCAATTGATGTCAGACACAGAAAGCTTGCAGTAGGATTGGATTATGTACCACCTCCATCTTCTGGGTTGAATGTTTTAGAGGTTACAAGAGAAAATATTGAAGATATCAAAGCAAGTTCCACACCAGTTGTAAGATGGGTGGGAAGAACATTAGGACTGCCAGGAAAATATGCAGAAGAAATAGTTCGGGCAAGTAATCTAGATCCAGACAAGTTAGGAAATACATTATCAGACAAAGAAATCGATGGCATTTTCCAGGCAACAAAAGATTTGATTGATAAAATAATCACAGGAGATCATGATGCATACATCATACGTGATGTAAGAAATTCAGATGTAATTCCTGTACCTCTTGGCGATATGAGTCAGAGGAATAATGCAGTTAAAGTATCTAGTTTCATGGAAGGACTAGATTCACTTTTTTCAGAAAATCTTCTTGAACATGGTAAATCATCACAATCTGTTACAGCAAACCAGAAAATCACCGAGCTTGAACACAAACTCGAAGAGCAAAATAAAGCAATTTTACTAGTAAAAGAAAGATCAAGTTCAATCTCTAATGTGGCAAAGGCCATTCTTGAGATATCATACACCGGTATAACATCTATCGAAGATCCATCCATCCAACCGTTATTGGAAAAATACAATGCACATACAGCACGAGAGAGTGGTATTTTTTTGATAGATATCATTGGAGAAAAAATAAAGGTCAATCCACAGTCATCAATTCAGGCAATTGCTTCGTCATTGTTTAACGAATCAAAGAAACAGATGAGGGCAACTGATACAATCAATTTAGAAAAGAAAAAAACTGAGAAAAGTTTGGATCTTGTCAAAAAACAAGCAAGCATTGCCCAAGATTCTATTGTATTTGCAGTTCAGAAAAAGAAGGAATGGTTTGAAAGATACAGATGGTTTATCACTTCAGATGGTCGTCTGGCAATAGGAGGACGAGATTCTTCTTCAAATTCTGCAGTAATCAGAAAACACCTTAACAAAAATGACATGGTGTTTCATGCAGAGATTGTAGGATCGCCATTCTTTCTTTTAAGAGAAAGTACAGAGCCTGATCTTGCCAGTGTAAAAGAAGTTTCACAAGCTACTGTGTGTTTTAGCAGAGCATGGAAAGCAGGAATATATGGACTAAATGCATATTGGGTCAAACCGGATCAAATCAAGACTGCTGCACCAAGTGGACAGTTCATTGCAAAAGGATCATTTATTGTCGAAGGATCTAGGAATTTTGTACAGGTAACTACATTACAGCTGGCAATTGGTCTATACGAAAAAGATGAAAGTTACCTCTTGATGTGTGGAACACCACAAGCAATCAAGAAAAATTGTATCTACTATATCACAATAGAACCATCTGGAGTTGACATGGCAGAGTTTGCAAAGAAAGTGAAATTAGAATTCCTAAAGTTCAAAGAAAAGGAAGAAATAGTAAAAGCAATCTCACTTGATGACTTTACCAGAATACTTCCTACAGGAGAGAGTCACATAGTGGAAGCTGGTCATGGAGAGGCATACTATTGAGTACACACAAACCAAATTTTATTGTGGACTCGATGTTAGGCAATTTAGCAAAAAAATTAAGAGTCCTGGGATATGATTCAAAGTATTTCTCCTCAATTGAGGATGACAAATTAATTTTGATAGCAAAAAATGAAAAACGTATCATCATAACAAAAGATGAACAACTTACTAAAAAAGCAGAAAAACAAGAGATTGGATTTGTTCTCATCAGAGGAAGTGATGAATCAGAGCAAATTATGCAGATAAATGCAAAAATTAATCTTGGTACATTTGTGATAGATACAAACAATTCTAGATGTATTGTATGCAATGGAAACCTGCAATCAGTCGAAAAATATCGAATCATAGGAAAAATTGCAGAAGGAATACTAGAACGAGAGAAAAAGTTTTGGATGTGTGATTCTTGTAAAAAAATCTACTGGGAAGGAACTCATTTTGAAAAACTCCAGGAATTTGTAATGAAACTAAATGACAGAATAAGTTGAGTATATCAGATGAAGACGGTCAAACATTGGTAAAAACTGCACGCCTAGTTGTTACAGAATATCTCAAAGAAGGAAAAAAAATAGAATTATCAAAAGAGATCAAATCCAAATTTGCATTCAAGTCCGGAGTATTTGTCACACTAGATAAAAAAGAAAATCTTAGAGGATGTATAGGATTTCCAATGCCTAATGAAATATTACACCAATCTCTTTTAGATGCAGCAATTGCATCATCTACAGAGGATCCCCGTTTTCCACCCGTAAGATTTGAAGAACTAGATGAAATTACATTTGAAGTCACCATACTTACTCCGCCTGTTGAGATCAAGGTCAAGGATACATCGGAATATCCCAAAATGGTTAACGTAGGAAGAGATGGGCTGATTATGAGATGGGAGTTTGGATCAGGTCTGCTTTTACCTCAGGTTCCTGTTGAATACGGATGGAATGCAGAAGAGTTTCTAAACCACACATGTGAAAAAGCTGGAGCTCCGTTCAATTATTGGAAACAAAAAAGTGCCAAGATTTTAAAATTTGAAGGAATTGTTTTTAAAGAAATAGAACCAAATGGTCAAGTCAAAAGGCTAGAGCTATAAAATTTTCCCTTCAACTGCGTCAAGTGTAACTTGATTATTTTCTTGCAGCAAATCATAATCATGTTTATCGACAACAACTAATGGAATGTTGGATATCGCACATCCAGATGCTGTTGTCAAGTCAGCTTTTAGACAGATCATGGCAAGTGGTGCACAGTTGTTGTATTTCAAAGAGTATAGCGTATATGCACCAACACTGCTTCCCACACCAAAGGGGAATGCAAAAATTTTGTTGGCAATTGATTTTCCAAAAAGATCATGTTTTTTGTCATGCACTAGACCTGTTTTTTTATCAATTCCTCCAAGAAAGTTTATTGGATTTTTAGCCACAAGTAACGAGCCTTGTGCTTTTCCTCGTACAATTACTTTGGCATTCATTTTGTTTCCTCTTCTACAATTCTTTTGAGGCTCTTTAGATTGACATCAACTTTGTTAGAAGTTTTCAAATAATATGCACCTTTTACACTATTTGTAACAACAGAATCTACCTCTTTGTTATCAACCAATGGAGACAAACAAGTGCAGCAATCAAACAAGAGTTCTCCTCCTGCTCGCTCTATTTCATTTGCATATCCCAAGTCTCTTATTTGTCCCTTAATTGCACTTGGACAGAATATCATACAACGTTTTTGAAATGATCTTCCTTTGAGCATCAAAGTCAAGTCGCTAATCTCGTCAAGTCCAAGTTGAGGACTACCAAGTGTTATCAGATCTCCTTTCTCAGAAGTATTTAGTTCATCATGAATTTTTTGCATTTCATTTTTATCAAAATCAATTTTTTCGCCCTCTTCTTCTCCAAATGTAAACATACCACATGCCCCAGATGTACCCATACCCGCACACAAAGACTTGCAGCTACGTCTGTCAAGATTGCTCACGCCAGATATAGCAACAGAACTGCCTGCAACTTTTCCTGCAAAATATCCAAGCATTCCGTAGGTCAATTCATCGCGTGGCTCTACCTTCATACGAATTGTTAGGTTTGGCTTTCTGACATCATCGTCTCTTAGATCAGAGCACGGACTTTTGCCTGTAAGTGCACTTGCAAGAGCACTGAATGCGCCCTCTTTGTTTGTCTTTAGGCCAGAAAAAGAATTTGCATAAATTGCAGCATTACTTTCTGCAAAAGAAACATGAGTTCCTTGTTTTGGAACATCAAAAATTTCATACGGAATACAAGAGTAGGATGGAATTGCTCCCATTTTTTCATACGAATCTTTGATACTGCGTTGATTTTCAATGAATTTATCATCTAGGTTATATCGTGAAACTGAATCAAAATCAAATCCCATTGGATTTACTGTTGTTTTTACTTTGAATTTGGCATCCTTGCTTAGAGATGAAAGAAATTCTTTTCCTGCATCACCTATGGTATTATAATTGACTCCAGACAAATGTGCCCATTCGATTGGAATTAATCTATCAGCATTTGACGCCTCACCAATTGCTACAAGAGTTCTATACGCAAGAGCAAGAGTCTCTCCTTGTTTTCCGTCAAGTGCATTCTCTTCTTCTTTTGTTAATTCCAATACACGACTTTGTTATAACAGATATAATACTTGTGTGGTCAACACAAGATCAATTGGAAAAGATTGTAAGAATTTTAGATGGCATGATCTCAACAATGAATTCTGTCAAGCCACCTCGTATGACAGCACTCAGAGAATTACGTGAGGCTGAAAATGGAAGTCCTCTAAATATTCTGATAGGAACAATACTTTCTGCCAGAACTAGAGATGAGAGCACCGCAGCTGTAGTTAAGGTACTATTCTCAAAATATAAAACTGCTCGTGCACTTGCAAGCGCAAAGTTAGCAGATGTTGAAAAGATAATCAAACGAACTGGTTTCTATCATGTAAAAGCAAAAAGAATAATCGAGGTTGCATCAATCATTGATTCAAAATATTCAGGCAAGGTCCCTAAAACTATGGAAGACTTGTTGAGTTTACCAGGAGTGGGAAGAAAGACTGCAAATTGTGTTCTAGTTTATGCTTTCGATGAACCTGCAATACCTGTTGACATACATGTGCATAGAATTTCCAACAGACTTGGACTAGTACAAACAAAAATTCCAGAAGAAACAGAAGTTGAGTTGATGGAAAAAATTCCACGTAAATATTGGATTAGGATAAATGATACTTTTGTCATGTATGGTCAAAATATTTGCAAACCAATTTCACCAATGTGTTCTGTCTGCAAGATAAAAAAAGACTGTAACTACTACAAGACTAAAAACTAGGGCGATTTATTCTCAGAGATCTTTTTTGCTTCTTCTGAAGATCTATTCTTAGTTTTTAACAGTACAACAATCAATACCAATGTTACTGCAAGTACCATAAACGGCATATAGAATATTATATTTTGAGATGGATCGCCTGAGACAATACTAAAGGTCAATGCTCCAGAAGTTACTGGAGGAGGATCAGAAGCAGAGTTCATTCCAGAAACAGTAAATTCCCTCATTGTAAAACCAGCAATATCCAAGTTAGAAACTGCCTCTTTTTCTCCAACACTGACAGTAAGACCACCACTACTTGAGTGGGTTGCAGTGATGAGCATGCTAGGACTCCAGCCAAGTTGTTTTTCATCATGAATCATAAAGTATCCGTCTTCTGGAGTATTTACTGCCACCCAGAATCGATAGTCAGGTTGACCGCCCATTCCAATTTCTATAAACTTGGGCGTGTGAATATCCTCATACAATCTTATCACTACATTACCTTCTTGATCTGTATACTGGAGTTTGTTTTGCATTTCAATTTCCCAGTTGGTTACATGCTCATGATCAAGTTTGAAAAGTGTGGCATTTTTGGCATCCACATTAAACGCACTATATGGAACATCAACAGAATCATAACGCTCAGACTTGTTCATTGTTGCTTCTTGAGCGTAAACAGGCAAAATGGTGCTTGTTAACAAAAGTACAACGAGCAAGACACGCATAATCTGCAATTATATCATTTCAATAAAAATCTAATCCACAAAAGGATTATCTAATTTCGTTAGTACCTTGAATACCTCTGGCCTCATCATATACTCAGATGGATTCTGCTTATCAAGAATCATTGCTCTAAGTTTAGTTCCGCTCAGACTTTCTTGGTGCTCTGTACCATGTGGACAATTTCGTTCACTTGCAAATGACAAACATTTTCTACAATAGAAAAATGCTGGAAAGAAAATTGGCTCTATGCCAATGTCAGGATATGAATCAAATATTTTTTGCGAAGCAAACGGATCATAGTATGTACCTACACCTGCATGATCTCGTCCTATTATGATATTAGTACAACCAAAGTTTTTTCGCATAATAGAATGGTGTATTGCTTCTTTTGGTCCTGCATATCTCATTTCTGTATGCAAAGTACCAAGATAACATCTGTTTAGAGGATAATAATGTGATATGAGAGTTTCATAAGCAGTAACGATTGCTTCGTCTTTATAATCTCCAGATTTTTTCTTTCCTACAAGAGGATTAACAAATAATCCATCGTGAGTGTTAAGAGATGCTTTTTGAAGCATTTCATGTGCTACGTGTGGAACATTTCTTGTTTGAAATGCCACAATTGTTTTCCAACCTGCCTTTTGGAAAAAATCTCTTGTTTCAATAGGAGTCTTTCTGTACCTTCGGATTTGAGTTTCATCTGATCTTTTTACATAATCAATTTTTCCACCGACAAGAAATTCTTTCATATTCATGGTTTTTGCCACACCTGGATGCTTTAGATCAGATGTACCATAGATTTTGTTTGATACAGCACTTTTATCAAAATTGTAAATATCTTCCACATGTAAGATAGCAAAATTTTTGCCATTTACATTTAGGGCAACATCTCTTGCATCTTTCATCTTTGCAGCAGTATCCTTGTCTACATCAAGTACGATTGGAATTGTCCATGGTAAATCGTTTGCAAGCCTACCCTGAGAAACTACTTTATCAAAATCTTCTTGCATTAAGAATCCTTCAAGTGGACTGAAAATTCCATCAGCAATATTTTCTATATCATTTGCAAGATCAGCATTAACAGCAATTGAAAATAACTGGTTTGGATCTTCTTTTGTAATCCTATTTACTAGTTTTCCACCATGTGGTTTTGCTACACCAATATTTGTCATGTATATCACTTGTTATGGTCTGCATGCAATCCGCATTCTTTCTGTGAATCAGATTCCCACCACCAACGTCCAGCTCGTAGAGGTTCTCCAGATTTAATTGCACGCGTACATGGTTCACATCCAATACTAGGAAATCCTTTGTCATGTAATTTGTTATATGGAATATTGTTTTTCTTGATATAATCCCAAGTTTGTTCCCAAGTCCATTCTATTATGGGATTTATTTTGATGATAGCGTTATGTTGTTCATCTAGTTCAAGTTTATTTGCACTTGATCGTATCTCAGTTTGATCTGCTCTCAATCCTGTAATCCATCCATCTAATGTTGAAAGAATTCTATTTAGTGGATGTACTTTCCTTACACCACAACAAAGTTTTCTGTTGCCTACACTATCATAAAATAGATTCAATCCATTTACACGAACCATTTGTTCCACCTCATTCTGGTCTGGAAACATTACTTCTATATTCACATTGTATTTCTTGCGAATTTCATCCATTACATCATATGTTTCCTGATTAAGCCGTCCAGTATCAAGAGTAAAGATTCTTGATTTTGGGTTTATTTTCATCATCATATCAATTACAACTACATCCTCTGCACCAAAGCTTGATGCCAAGGCTAGTCGAGGATGAAGATTATCTAATGACCATTTAAGAACTTCTTGAGGAGTCTTCAAACTTTCATTTAACTGCTGGATTTGTTCAGCAGTAAACTTGGACATGATAAAATTTGTCATCATTCGTCATATAATTATTTAGGTAAAACATTCATTCTAGAGTTATAAATAAGATAAACGATGAAAATACAATGTTAGAAAAAACTGTGCTTGTTATTTTTCCATCCATCTATACTTTGAATAAAATAAACAATCTTGCAACAAATGTCTCAAAAATTCTCAAGATAAAAAATCAACGTCATGACGGTGTAAGAAAAAATGAATCACTTGTAATTGTGGAAGCAATTGATCCAGTCCTAGCTTCATCTGCAGTAAATCTCTTGTTTGGAATAGACAAAATTGCAATTGCAAAAGAGATAGACAATAATTTTGATTCTGTTTTGTCAACTATTACAAATACTGCTTTGACTTTGCTCTTAAAAGGCGAAAAATTTTATGTTAAAGTTGAAGGAAAAACAAGAAAATTCCTAGCAAAAGATTTGGAAATTGCAGCAACCATAATGCTTGTGGAGAAGAGTATGCATCTTGAGGTAAAACCTGGTTCAGAAGCAAACCACGATAGACTCGTATACATTTATCTCACAGATACACACGCCTATGTTTGTATTTTTGTAGACAAGGGATTGAGCGGCATTCCATACAATTCACAAAAAGAAAAAATCCTATGTTGTATTCATGATGAGCTTTCTGCAATATCATGTCTTCAAACCATAAAGATGGGTTTTGAGGTAAAGATATTGATTTGTTATCACAATGAATCAGATTTGCTCAAATTAGCAAAGATCGTAAACAAAATACTACCAAGAATTATTGAAGAAAGTGTCACTCTTCACATCTGTAAGATGAATGGATCTGTGGGAACACCCACTACAATTGCTGCAATAACTCAAGTGATGATATCAATAGCATCAAAGGAAAAGATTGAGAGAATCTCTCTGGGAATATCTCCGATGATCTTTCCAGCATCATTTTGTGAATACAATGCAAACCTGGTATTGCAGAACAAGATGATTCCATGGATTTCTCTTTCTGGCATTGATTCTGGAATTTTTGAAAATGCAAAGGAGATTGGATTGGAAAAATATATTGCAAATTTGGAAGATCTTTGTAAGAAACATCCCAACTATGAGAAAATCTCCATGTCTGAGATATCAAGACATGCAAAGAATGCATTAAAAACTCTCAAGCGCATCCAAGTTACTGTGGGTCCAAAAAATGTACACGATATAATTGACTTACTAAAATCAAATCATTGAGAATTTAAACGGGTCAAATTTACTTGCTGTTATGAAGAAGATTGGCGGATTCATTTATCCTTGGGGAAATGGTCATTTTACAAGAATGATGCATCTTGATAATACAATTCAAGATATTATGAAAGATGACGTTGAGATGCATTACACAAGTAGTGGCGAAATTTATCAAAAGCTATTACAAAAATTCCCCCAGAAAAAAGATGCAATTCACAATATTGAGATGCCAACACCAATAGATGGTAAAAAGGGTCCTAGCATTGCATTATCCTCACTTAATTTCCTCTTACCAATATCTGGAAGACCTCCCCTACTTTCAGTTGTAACCAACTATTTGAAAAAGGAAGCAAGACTTTACAATAGTCAGAAATTCGACCTTGTCATAAATGATGGTGATGTGGGATCAAATGCAATTGCTCAACGAAGAAACATCAAGTGTGTTTTTATTACAAACCAGTTTAGGCCAAAGCTCTGGGCCTCTAGATTCTATCTTTATCCAGGGGTACTATACGTATCAAAAAATATTGAAAAAGCAACAAAGATAGTAATTGCAGATTCTCCTCCGCCGTATACCATATGTGAGTATAATCTCAATTTCCCTGAAAGATTAAAGGAAAAAGTCGTGTATGTAGGTCATTTTTCAAATGGTACAATGACACATTCCAAGCCAAAATCTGACATGGAAAAACTAATTGAAAATGTGGATAGTTTTGGATATTGGATGATAACCGGAAACAAGTCTACAAAGAAAATAACTCTAGAAAATTACAAAAAAGCTTTTTGCAGTTTGGAGATGAGAAATGAGAGAAGAATAATTTCACATGCAAGTGCTGATCCATCTCTGGATAAAGTTTTGGGAAAGGATGGACAGACATATTCTATTTCGGAAGCATTAGAAAAAAAGATAGACTGGATTCAGATAGATGTAGGATTTTTGTCAGAACAGGAAAAAGATACTGTTCTTAATTTATGTAAATATGCAGTGATAAATGGCTCACATACCGCAATGGGGGAAATATTAGGAGGAAAAGCAAAACCAATCATAGGAATACCAGTTTATGACGAACATACCAATCAAATAAAATGGGCACAAGACAGGAATCTGGGAATTCTGGCTACAACCGTTAAACAGACTGTCAAAGCGGTTTCTCTAATACACAATGATTACAACAAGTACCAAGAAAATCTTTTAGAATTTTCAAGAAATTACAGTACGGGCGGTACAAAGAATACAGTAAAAATAATCTCTGAGATGTTAGAGAACTAGAAAGAATTATAATTTTTTAATTTTTAATACATAGCTCTGGTACGCGGCATTTTAGATGGGCGAACTGACCTTTTAGGGATGAAGACATAGACCGCGTACCAGAAACTGACCAAAAGCTTTTATGGATAACTTTGATGATCGCCGTCGTTGACCGAATGTCCCGAATGTGCAGCCAAAGAAGTAGTAGTAGAAATGAAATTTGATGCTAATACTAAACACTTTATTTGCAAAAAGTGTGGTTTGTTTGCTACTAGGGAACAAGTAAGTGATATCAGATACAGATTAAACAAACGAGAGAAAACACGTGAAGACAAGCATGATGAATATCGTGATTGGTGGACAACAAGCAAAAAAGACAAACAGGGCTAATTACAGTGAGTCATAATGGGAAAAGAAAAAGAAATTCCAAAATGGGTACAAGATGAGATAAAGGATGCCAAATTTGGCAAACCAGAATCTGTTACAAGAACTGGCTACATACTTGAGATTTATGAAAAAGATATGAAGATTGATTCTCAACTTTACGAGGCCATAGAAGATGGAAGAAAGATAATAGAAGGAATGAATCTGCCAAAGAAGGTAAAGCCTGCAGACCTCATGAAGGGAGTAGTCTATGAATTTACAATAGATTCGTCAAAGGCACCATTAAGCAAAAAAGTTATCGAGTTTCTGAAAAATGAGATGGAAATTGACATGGATGCAATTTATCAATTTGAACTAACAAAACTTGAACTAATGGATGTAGACTCGGATTCTTCAGGAGAAGAAGAGTCCGAAGAAGAATAGATTATTCTTTTCAATCTAGTTTAGATTTCATTGACTTTCTGAAAATTCTACCTACTATGGGATTTATCAAATATGGAAAAGTTTGCTTCAACCATATTGCCAATCGTACTATCTGTGGAACAACAATCTCAAGTCTAGGGGATGATGCAGCTTTGACTACAGCATTTGCCACTGTCTTTGAATCAAGCGAGGTGGCTGAATATCTCGGCATTTTTCCAAAAGATTCGTGATCAAAGAAATTAGTTCTCACCATTATTGGACTGACTACGGTTATCCCTACCCCAGTTCCCTTTAATTCATGAAATAATGATTCAGAAAATCCTAGCATGGCAAATTTTGATGCACAGTATGACGCCATTCCTGGAATTCCAATACTTCCTGCTACTGATGCAACATTAACAATGTGTCCGGATTTTTGTTCTAACATTTTTTGTAAAAATATTTTTGTGCAATACATCATTCCAAGAAAATTTGTAGCTATTTGTGCTTCCATTTCGTCAATTTTTGTTTTTTCTACAGTATTGTATATCCCAAAACCAGCATTATTTACTAGTACATCGATTTTACCAAATTTTTCAATTAGAATTTTTCCCATTTTATTTACTTGATCTTTGTTAGAAATATCACATGCATAAGCAAAAGCCTCAATTTGATACTTTGATAATCTAGTAGCTATTTCCTGTAATCGTTTTTCATTTCTAGATACAAGTATAACATTGGCATGTAGTTTTGCAAATTTCTCAGCAGACTGTTCTCCTATTCCACTTGATGCGCCTGTAATAACAACCACTTTACCAGAATAATCCAATAATTAAAAATTAAAAGCTTGAAAATAAAGTGCTTTCTATACAGTTTTTGCTTTCTTTATGCTTGGGTAAACTATTTTCATAAGGAAGAGCCAGCTTATCACAAGACCAACGTGATAGGTAGCTATTCTCCACCCAATCACAATATTCCATTGAAGACTGTTCTTGGCAGCCTCAAATGTTAAACTATTCAGGTGTCCCAGATATGCCCAGATTGAAAATTCAGTTAGACCAGAACCACCAATGGTGATTGGCAGGTTACCTACTGCAATTGATGCCATTGTTGCCATCAGAGAATGGAAAAAGTCTATCATGTATCCAGCACCATTTGCAATTATCATAAAAGAAAGACCATAAAGTGACCATGTAAATATAGAAATTATTATTGAAACTGTGAATGCTTTTTTGATCTCTTTAGTATGTAGAGTCTCCCTACTCATGTCACAAATCTCTTTCATCCATAGATTGGTTTTATCAACATACTTCAATGAACGCTCTTTTCCTATTTTCGTAGCAAGTCTGGAAGCCCAGCCAGGTATCTGAAATGTTCTTTTTGATGACAAAAAGAATAGAGTAGACCAAAGTCCTGTGATAGGGATACTAATTGCAAGTATTGTTATTCCTATGGCATAAGCACCATATGAAAATGAAATCACTGCAGCAGCAATTGCAAATGCTCCTGAAACCAATACTTCAGTTACAATTTCAATTATTGTTACCCAAGACGCTTTTCCAATTGGAACGCCTTTTTTGCCCAACCACATTATTCGAACCAATTCACCACCTACAAAAGATGGAGTAGTAGATGTTACAAATTCACTACCTACTCTTACAGAAATTGTTCTCCAGTTTACATCCACAGGACCCAGGAATTTCTTTACAAGATAATTGAATTTTAGCCCTTGAGTGAATAATTTACCTGCCATGGCAATTGAGGCTCCCAGGAAAGGTAGAAAGCCAATTGCAAGGAGATTTGCAAAACTTACATTAAATGTAGATGCAATTATGAGAAACGGTATTACACTAACAGGAATAGCAAGAAGCTTCCAATTCATTGCCTGCCTTACTCATGGATGGAAATATAAGCTCAACATAAAATAAATTATCAGAAAAATGAAGGCAATTTTCATAGTAGGAACTGCAGGAGCGGGAAAATCTTTGTTAGCTTCTAAAATTCTTGATTATTATTCTCAAAATGGTGCTTTTGTAGGAATGTTAAATCTAGATCCAGGTGTTGAGAATTTACCATATACATGTGACATTGATGTTAGAGATTACATCGATATTGTACAGCTCATGAAACAATATGATCTTGGTCCAAATGGAGCCATGATCATGGCAAATGATCTAATCGCGTCAAAAATAGATGATCTACAAAATGAAGTAGATAATGTAAATCCAGATTATCTTATAATAGATACACCTGGTCAAATTGAGCTGTTTGCCTATAGGGCTAGCGGACCATTTCTCATACAAAACTTGAATGCAGAAGAAAAAGCATCGATATTTCTTCACGATGGATCACTTATGACATCTCCTAGTAATTTTGTTTCAATTGCATTACTTGCTACTTCAGTAAAATTACGACTTGGTTTATCTCAGATAAATGTTCTAACAAAAACAGATCTTATTGAAGATAAGATTAAAGACATACTAAAATGGTCAACAAATATGGCAAGTCTAGAAGATGCACTTGCAAAAGATTCTGATGGCGAAAATTATACTCTTGCAATAAATATTCTCAGAGGCCTGAATTTGGGAGGATTTGCACAAGGAACAATTCCAATTTCCAATGCTACCGGAGATGGAATGGTAAACCTTCAATCTGCACTAAGCCGCGTACTAAACTTGGGTGAAGAGGTAGAGGATTAATGAAAAATGTAACTGCAAGGGCTCCAAGCTCTACAGCTAATTTGGGTCCAGGTTTTGATGTGTTTGGGTTAGCCCTTGATGCATATTATGATGAGGTCCAGATAACAAAACAAGGAAGAGGAATAACTATTGAAAGTTCAGATTCTGTTCCTCTTGAACCAGAAAAAAATTCAGCAGGACTAGTGATTAAGGAAATGTCAAAAGAATTCAAGATAAAAGATGGGCTTTTAATTAAAATCAAGAAAGGAGTTCCAGCAGGATTTGGAATGGGTAGTAGTGCAGCATCTGCTGCAGCTGCAGCAGTTGCCTTTGATGCATTATTTGGCCTTGATCTTGATCAGAATACTCTTGTAAAATTTGCAGGAATTGGAGAAAAGGCTAGTGCAGGATCTATTCATTATGATAATGTGAGTGCATCAGTTCTAGGCGGATTTGTAATAGTAAGGACAGATCCGCTTGATGTGATAAAAATTAATCCTCCAAAGGATTTGGTGTTATGTGTAGCAATACCAAAAATTGATGTTCCTAAAAAAAAGACAGAGGTATCAAGAGGAGTTCTGCCTCAACAAGTAAAGTTATCAGATTATGTGAAGAATCTTGCTAATGCATCTGCAATAACTACAGGATTCATCAATAAAGATGTAGAATTGATAGGTCATTCAATCAAGGACATAATTGTAGAGCCTGCCAGAAAACATTTGATTCCAGGTTTTGACATGGTTAAAACAAATGCACTAAAAGCTGGTGCGTTAGGTGTAACAATAAGCGGCGCTGGTCCATCAATAATCTCATTTACATCAAAATTTGCAGATCATAAGAAGATCTGTAAAGCAATGGAAAAAGGGTTTGCGTCAGCAGATACAGAATGTACTACAGTAATTTGTAGGCCAAGCAAAGGTGCTTTTGTGCTATAACTATTTCTTTTCAATGAACTTGCGCATTCGATCTTCTCTGTCCTTGGTTGAAAAACATACTGCCCAGGAATAGATCTCAAGTTTTAATCCAGTATCAAGATTTGTATCTGTTCCTCTGTTTACAAGCATCTTAGAAATTCCTATTGCAAAATTGCTATTCTTAGATATCGCTTTTGCATATGCTCTAGTTTCAGAAAGCAAACTCGCAGAAGGAAATATTTTATTTATCAAGCCCATTGAAAACGCTTCTTCGGCAGTAATTTTTCTACCAGAAAATATGAGGTCTTTGGCTCTGGCAGGACCAATAATTCGTAATAGTCTTTGTGTACCTCCCCATCCTGGACAAATTCCTAATGTAACCTCTGGTTGACCAAGTTGTGCATTAGGTGATGCAAATCGGATATCGCATGAGAGTGCAAGTTCACATCCTCCCCCCAAAGCATATCCATTTACTGCTGCAATGACTGGTTTTTCTAATTTTTCAATCCTGTTCAAAACTTCATGCCCACAAAGTGCATATTTTTCTGCCTCTGTTGGTCCAATGCTACCCATATATTCAATATCTGCACCGGCCGAGAAAGCTTTCGGGCCGTCACCGGTGATAATAATGACTTTTGAAGAATCCTTTTCCAAGTCATCAAGAAGAGAAATAAATTCATTCATGACATCTAGATTCATTGCGTTTAGTTTGTCTTGTCTGTTGATTGTGATTTGAACAATTTCATCTTCTCGTTCAACTTTCAGATATGTCATACATGAAAAATATTTTAGCAGAAATTAAACTTTAGAGATCGTTTTAGATAGAAACCGAGTTATAATACCACCTCACAGTCAAACCATCTTTGAATCCATTTGGATTAGCGTCATCTATTGGCTCAGCTGTTTGTTGGGGCACTTTTTTTGTTCCAGTCAAAAAGGTCAACGTTGCAAACATTTGGCAACTCCAGGGGTCTACAGGAATTGGAGTTCTTCTTTTTGCAATACCAATTGGTTTTTTCTGGGGATTTGGAATTTTACCTAGTGGTCTCCTCAGTGGAGTAATTTGGGCTGTAGGAAATATTCTAGCACTTTATTCAGTCAAGCTCATAGGACTTTCAAGAACTTCTCCGCTTCTTGCGGGTTTTAGCATTCTAGTTTCATTTCTATGGGGAATTTTGTTCTTTGAAGAAAAATTCAGTTATATGATATTAGCAATTGGAGCAATTGGATTATTGTTAGCAGGTTTACCATTTATCACAAGTGCTACAAAGACCTCAACTATTCAACGAAAAGGATACTTGGTAGCTGCAGCATCAGGCATCATTGGAGGTTCCTACGTCATACCAATGCAGGCAACACATACACTACAATCTGGATTCTTTTCATCTAGCTTGTCGATTTTTGCAATAGGAATACCATTATTGTTTTTATCACGAAGATGGATCAAAAAAGAGATCACCGCAGGAATAGTTTCAGGAAGTTTGTTCAATACAGGTAGTTTGTTTGTTTTGATGGCCATATCATCAATAGGGATTACAGTAGCATATCCCATTTCTCAGACAGCCACACTCTTTGCTGTATCTTGGGGAATTTTGTATTTTAAGGAAATATCCAACAGACGCAATATACTTAGAGTTATCACAGGATCTGTTATGATTTTGTCTGGAGCAATATTGCTCTCTATCGCCTAGTCAAGCATTTTATTTGGTATGATGGAATTGTTTTCAAATTGAAAGCTGTTATAGTATTTAGTGGAGGTTTGGATTCTGTGTGTACTGCAGCCTATCTTCAAAAACAATATGATCTGTATGGAATAACTTTTTCTTATGGACAAAAAGCAAGTAGAGAAGTAAAAATTGCACACCAGTTTTCAAAATTGTTAAAATTTAGAGAACACAAGGTGGTAAATATTGAATTTATGAAAGACCTATACGAAAATACAAACGCCCTGACCAATTCTAAAATGACAATTCCTTCAAAATTTGATTATTCCATAGTTGCTCCAATAAGAAATGCCATTTTTCTTAGTATAGCTTCAGCATGGGCATTTTCAAAAAAAGCTGAGGTTGTTATCTATGGTGCCCATATTGGAGACACTAGATATCCAGATTGTAGACCAATGTTTACAAAATTACTTTCAAAGGCTTTGAATGAAGGAGAGATTGATGGAATAAATCTAGGTCTTAGAAAGAAGATAAAAATTTGGAGTCCATTTATGGACAACCTTTCAAAGAGTGATCTCCTAGAGAAGGGATACAAAGAATTGGGCAAACAGATTTTCAAAAGTTGGAGTTGTTATGGAAATGGTAACATTCATTGTGGAAAATGTGAGTCGTGTAATAACAGAAAATTGGCTTTTGTTAAATCCAAAATTGTAGACAAAACTAGATATCTAGATTTTTGATAAGATTGGTCTTCTCAGTATTATCGGTCTTACAATTAGATAATATGCTAAAAATACTGCACCAATAATTCCCCAAAAGGCCCACACTGTCATGGAAGAATCAAAACCCATTTTTGTAAAGAAACCCATTGAATTCAGAGAAATTCCTAATCCAGCACCCAATACAACAAAGAATTCTATGGCATACCACATAAAAGATGGCCATGATTCTTTTGGAACGTGTATGTTATTGTGTGTGCCCACAGTAGTTCTGCATTAACTGTTATTATTTAATTTTTTAGATTAACCAATATTTGGTTTGGATTTTCCGTTATATATCAAATTCAGAACGTCTGATCTTGATTCTTTTTTATCATAAATTCCTCTTGATGCTATTGTTGTTACTATAGCATCATTTCGTACTCCTCGCATTTTCATACAGAGATGTTCACCTTCTGCAATGACAACTACACCTTTGACTCCTTCTGAGTATAGTTCATCAGCTATATTTTTTGTGATTCGCTCCTGTATTTGTAACCGAGCAGAATATTTTTCCACAAGCCTAACCAATTTAGATATTCCAAATACTTTGCCATCTGGTGCATATGCCACACTTATTTTCCCATAAAATGGTAGCATGTGATGTTCACACATGGAATAAAACTGGATATCTTTTGCAATTACAATATCAGAATCTTCAGAAAACTTTACTGACAGTTCTGATTCTCCTTCATATCCCTTGAAGATCTCTTCATACATATCCGCTATTCTACTTGGAGTATCAACTAGACCTTCTCTTGTTGGATCTTCTCCTATCTCTGCAATTATTTCCCGAATTAATTTTTTGACTCTTTCTTTATTCATCAAGGTGCACCTATGAACTTGTGAAGCTGTGGTACTATTCTAACTTGATCATTGTAGGCATAAACTAAATCGTAAAAGCTAAATAGCTGCTCCAAACTAGGTTCGGAAATACCATATGTAGGCTGTATTATAAATCCTGCAAGTTCTGTTTTTGACATTATTTTGAATATCTGTTTAAGAAGCTTCTTGAATGGACCTAATTGCGTCTTTGAACTTATTACTATTTTTACATATGTTGTTTTCTTTGATTTTTTAGCTAGTCTTAGACACTCAAGTTCATTTTCTAAAAGTTTAGAATAATGTTTTGAATCAACAAATCCAGAGTCTGGAGTTTTAAATTCAATTTTTATAAAATTAATGTAAGGAAGAACTTCTGCAAACTTGGATGAATCATAACAAGATGATTCTAGATAAGTAGGAATTTTTTTGCTTTGAACAAAGTTTGCCAATTCTGCAACAGCTTTTGACTGAGCAAGTGGATCTCCGCCAGTAAAATTAACCTTGTATGTATTTTTCTCTAGATTTTTTTTGATTAATTCTTTTGCTTTGCCAATAGAATATTCTTTCCCAGAATTCATTGGAAGTGCCCCCTTGGTATCACAATAAAAACACTTGAAAGGACATCCTGACAATCGTACAAAGAGAGTCTTTGTACCATATAGAATTCCTTCTCCTTCAACAGATGTGAATATCTCATAAAGTCTTACGTTCAAGTATTCGATCTGTGCTTGTTCATTATTTAATTGGATCTTCTTATGAATGATTTTTTGCCAAAGTGGATATAATAGTAAATACAATAATTAGCAGTGGAAAAATTAATTTTCTTATTTTTACTTGTGGTCCTGCCATTTGTTGTTCATCAAGATGCAAGTGCTTTAACAATAAGTGCCATTCCTGTAAAACAAGAATTTGGAGCAAATGAGTGGATAAAGGTCAATGTTACAATTCAAGGGTATAATGGTGGTCAGGTAAATTGGATTGCCCATAAACCTGATAATTCAACAATATCAGGAGTATTAGACCAGCAAATAAGGTCAGGAAAAGCAATGCACCAAATTATACGGAGCGCAGATGATAATGAGTTTGGTTCATGGTCAATTAACTATGGATATGAAGGTAATAATCAGACAGTTCATGTTAATGTCAAGCCTCTTGATTTAACTGTAATTACAGACAAAATAACATACTACGAACCGGACACAATGAACATCAACATTACTTCATCTTACTATAGCCCATATGCTAAATTTGCACATTCCTATTTTCTTGATTTTTATGATCAGGATGGAAATAAGGTAATTGGAGTAACAGAAATTGAGGTAAAAGCAGATCAACCAAGTGTAACATATCATCTCCCAATGCTACAATTTGCTAAATACAATCCACCTGGATTATACAACTTAAAAATTCAATATTTTAATTCTGTAAAATATGTACCATTTCTTTTAGGCGACATAAACAAACTAATGGAGATTTCAGTAACGAATTCAGCCACTTACTATCCAGGAAGCAACATAGGACTTGGTTTGACATTTAGTAAGCTAACAGAATCAAGTGGCACTATAAAAATAACAGATCCTTTAGGAAATACTACTAGCAGTCAATTTTATCCACAATCGGTATTATACACTTTGACACTCGATAATTTACCTAAAATAATTGGTACTTACAATTTTGAAATTGATTATGCTGGCATAACAAAGACGGGTTCCTTTAAAATAGTTCAAAATCCTCTGGAGCTACCTAACATCAAATTAGACATATTTCCAAATAAACTAAATTACAGACCAGGTGAAATTTCTAACTTTGAAATACAGATATCAAATATTACTACAAGTTCAATAAGTACATGGGTTACAGATCCTAACGGTAACACAAGTCCAGCAATATCATTACCAATGAATACAACTGAAATTGTCATACCTCACAAGATTGCTCAAAATGACAGTAAGGGCGTATGGAAACTGTATGTGAATTATGATGGAATTATAAAAAATTCATCTTTTTACGTAGATGGTTCACCAATTGACGGTGGAAATGCACTAGATACAGTTCAATACAACATTCCTACCTTTATTTCAGCAATCAATTCAACAACATTTGATTCTCCAACTAGTATTGCAATTGATCACGATAATAATACATACATTATAGATTCAGGGAATTCAAAAATAAAGAAATTCGATGATAAAAACAAACTACTTGTTTCATGGGGTGATACAGGTTCATCAAATGGACAATTCAAAAATCCGTCAGGCATATTTGTAAATGAAAACTATGTGTATGTAGCAGATAGTGGAAATTCAAGAATAATCATGTTCAACAAAACTGGAAGTTTTGTTTATTCTTGGGGCACATATGGCAGTAATCCTGGCATGTTCCAAATACCAACCGCAATAACCTCAGATCACAGTAAGGATCTTGTTGTAGGCGATATGGAACAAGGATCCATTCAGCTGTTTGATACCAAAGGTACCTATGAAGATAAGATAGATTCGTCATCTGCAGATGGAGCAAGTTTCTCAGGCATCAAAGCATTAGCATTTGATTCAAAAGATAATTTGTATGCCATTTCAACAGATGATAAAATATTGAAATATTCTAGCATTGGAAAATTTCTAAATTGGTATGGTTCCATAGGAAATGAGGATGGTAGGTTTAACAATCCATCTGCAATAGCTATTGATTCTAAAGACAATATCTATGTGGCAGATACTGGTAATCATAGAATTCAAAAATTTGATTCTCATGGAAACTTTCTTTGGAGTTGGAGTATGAAAGAAAATGGACAAGATGGGTTTGAACAACCAATAGGTCTTGCAATTGATGCAGGAGATAATATCTATGTAGTAGATAAGACAGAAAATAGTGTACAGAAATTTGCACTTTATGGTGGAACAAATGAGAACATTTTACCCAGCTGGATAAAAAATACTGCCATTTGGTGGGCTGAGGGAATCTTGGACAAAAAAGACTTTTCTCAATCAGTCAGATATGTGGCAAGTCAAGGCATAATCAAAACATCATCAATTAGTCAATCGGACATTGTAAAAATTCCAAATTGGTTAAAGGGAAATGTGAAACAATGGTATTCAGGCCAAATTGATGATAATACTTTTTGGGCGTCTGTCCAACATCTCTTATCGATTGGAGCTATGAAGATTTAGAATGCAATTGGGGTTCTGTTCTTGAAAAGAATCCAGCTATGAAAATTATTACTCCCAGAATTCCGATAAGACTTCCCACAAATTCCACAGTATCTTTTAGATCAGCTTGTAATGATGCTAAAATGAAAGCAAGTATAATGCCAACTATTATCATTGGAATTCCCACGCCTACAGAAATTTGCTTTGAAGCCATCACTCTTGGGTCCGGTAAAAATCTATATGAATTTTATGTAAAATCTGTGTACGTAGGAGAACAGTGACTTTCCATCATTTTCAGTCATAAACTTGAACAAATATGAAAAATCACTTCTGGCTCGATATCTCACAATGCATATTTTTTATAGATTTGAGATGTTTTTCAAATTTATCAATTTATTTGAAATCTTTTGCTCTATCAGAAGTTCGTTGTTTTGCCACTTCTGTAAGCGAATCATGAGCATCATTTAGAAATTGGTTTATGGATACAATCAATTTAGATGCTTCATCAATTTTTCCAGTATCAAGATCTAGTTTTGCTTGTTTGATTAATTGATCAGATTGTGTAAAGTTAAAATCAATATGATTAGTTATTGCTATAGATTGAAGTGTTTCATCAAATTTTTCTAATCTTGTGATCTCACTTTGTAATTGTATTATATCTACATGTTGTTGGTCATTTGTTACTGTTTCATTGAGAGAATTTATCTTATCATTTGTGATCTTGAAGAAATTCATTGCAGAAAGGAAATGTTGTTTGGCTGATGCGACATCTTGTTCATTTACTGCCTTGGCTAGGGCATCTGTTTCATTAGAACCTTGATCATATAGAGAAATAATTTCATTAGGAACATTAGGAATTTGAGATATGCTGATGTTGAGATTGTTTTGTGCTTGCGTAGCAATGCTCACTAATGTATCAAGTTGAGGATCTGCATAGGATTGGATTGGACCATTCAAGATTAATGTCACAACTAATGCTACAATGAAAATTGTCAGACTCTTCATTTTTGATCCTCCATTTTACGAAGTTTAATGAGATTTTGTTGATCAATTTTTTCTATTTCAACAATATCTTCTCTTTCTAGTCGTTTGACAGCACGCCACATCGTTGTTCGTGGCATCAAGAATTTTTTACGTAATTCACTTTCGTACACTTGACCTCCTTTTTCAGAAATGAATGCTATGATTTCCTTGTCATCTTGACGTAAATCTGGTTTGAGTTTGTAAATTGTCTCTTTTTCTGATGGGATATTATTGTCAATATTTTGTGAAATTGTACTAGGAGTTGTGATTTTGGCTGATCTTGCCTTTTTCATAATTATGATTCCAGCAACTCCTGCTGCAATAATTCCTCCAATCAAAAGATAGATTGACAAATTATCAGATGAAGCAACTGATGTATAATTACTAGATGAATTAGTAGATGGTTTTGAAATAGAGGTTTGTTGTTCTTGTAAAGCAAGATTCTTTGCTGAATTAGCAAGAGATTCTGCATCAGAATACTTGCCTTGATTAAAATCAAATTGAGCTTCCTGAAGTTTTGCTAAAGCCATAGGAGTTTTCACACCTGTAGAATTCAAAGTATTAATAAAATCTTGAGCTTTTTGAATTGCCAAAGTAGCAGTCTGACTTGTGCCCAATACACCAAAAACATAATCGATATCCGATGAGCCGCTTGGCAATGATATGAGTGATTGATCATCAACTATTTGCATGTTTAATGGAGATGCACTCATTCCGACAATTACTGTATTTTTTGGTAACATTATAGAATAATCAATAGGAGAATCTATATGAAAAGTCCATGTCCTTCCATTCTTTGATATCAAATCAGGAGTGTCATAGTCTATCTTTATTGTAGAAGCCCCCAGAGTTGCTATTGTTACAGTATTTGTGTTTATTTTGCTTGAAAGCAGTGTTCCATTTTCATCCTGCACAACAAGATTTTCTATATTATTACCATATACATTCAGACTGAAATTTGCTGACTGAGAATCTACGTCAGTTTGATAGAAAACATGGGTTGTCCCATCTGCATAAACTGTAAAATCAAGAACTTTGGGGCTAGCTATTGCGTACTGGACAAAGGAAGAAAGAGTGAGTAAAACAAAGCATGCCGCTACAACTGGAGTCCTTACCATTGTTGTGAGAATATGATTGATCCTTACAAAAAGCATTCTTTCCGGTAATACTTTTTGTGTCTCAATCATCTGGTATTCCTGATACATTTCTTAATACCTGAGATTAAGGCCCTGCATTACACCTTGGAATCTTTGGAATTCCTGGAAGAACCTGATTCCCTTCTCTGTGACCCTGAAAAGCCTATTTCTATCAGATTTCACTGATTCTACCAATCCTGCATCTATCAATTTTTGACACTTTTCAAGCACAGCGTAGTGCGATAGATTTGCTCTTCTGGATATAGCGGAGACAATCACTCCCTGGATTCCTCCATCCATGGTAACGCCAAGGATATCGGCTATGATGCCCATTTCTGACCTGTATTGTTGTTTTGACATGAGATGTTATAGTATTGATGTTTTATCAGGGACGGCATGAAATTTCATAGCGGAACGCATAGCGGAACAGCAGTTTCATGCCTTGGAACAATCAATTTTCTAGTTGTTGAGAAGCGGGGGAAATAGAAATCAAGTTAGATTAGAATACAAAAATAAGGATTACTAGATGAAACAGACGTTTTTGTTACTGTCATAATAGATGAAGAGTAACAATAGTGGTAAATTCGTAGTTATCTAAAGAAATTATCCTTAATTTGTTATAATTTTGCAGTTTTCTTTTTGATTAATTCTACAATTTCTAACTTTCGTTTTATGTCCATATCTGGTTCCATTGTAACGTAGACAGTCTTACGTTTTGGATAGATGACAATTTGAGTAATTTTTTGACGCTCAATGTGTACATAATTTACCGGTCCAAGGCTTTTGTCAAAGTGTTGTCTAATTTTTCTCCTTGTTGCTACTTGTTTACAGAAATGTTCTTCTTCCTTTTGTGATTTTAGCGAGGTTTTTCCTTCTTTCATTATTGCTTCAGATATGTTTCCTTTTAGATCTATTATAGCAGCAAATCGCATCATTTTATCCAATCCAATGATATCTTCTACTATTGGAAGCAGGTTTACTTTTTCATTCTTCAAGTAACTCGAACCAAAGATTCAGGTCTCTAAATATATCTCAATCTCTAGCCCATTTCGACTAAAAATGTTCAATAGGTTATATCCAAACTTCTCAAAACTAGTTTTTTATTTATTAACTTTTTATATATTAAAAACAACAATAACCCATAAGCGATATGTTTGACAAATTCCGAAAGAAAAAGGATGAATTCGGATCGACTTCTTCAGGAATGGAGGACAAGATCGCTAACCAATCAGGCAAGGTTTTTCAATATGAACCAGAAGGAGACAATGTAAAGACGTCTGAAGTCATAGAAGAATCCCGTTTTCGCCCTTCAGAACAAGTAAAAATACCGGAACCTATTCAACAAACTCGTATGAGCACATCAGGCGAAGATATAGGAATCAAGGCATTGATGGACAAGAGAACCAAGTTAGAAGAAGCTATAGACTACGTAGGTTTAATGATCAAGGACCTCAAAGACAAGCGAACTAGTCTAGAAAAAAATATTGAGGATGAATCAGTTGATATCAAAAATCTAAAGGAGAAACTTGTCAAAGTAGGTCAATACATAGAAGAAGAAAAACAAGGTATCAAGACATTACAACAGAAAAGAGGTGAAGTTGAAAAAGAAGCAGATGATGTCGCTGTAATGATCACCAATCTACGAGAAAGACTGATCAACATTGATCAGGTAGTAAATGAAGAAGGTAGTAAGATTGCAAAATTCAAAGAAACTAGACCAAAGACTGAGTCTTCTCTAACCTAGAATGTAAAACTCTCTTTTACTAGTGCATCTAGATTTTCTTTTATTTCATCATCAGAGGACAATGAACCTAGATCTCTTACCAATACCTCAGTTGCAAGACATTGGTTCTTGGAGTACTGATAGTAACAATCTAGTTTTTCTTCGTATGTCTTTGCACTGTAATAAGTAGTCCAGAAATTTTCTGTAGAATGTTGAACATATAGAAGGAACTTTTGAATTATTGACTCGATCTTTGGAGAAGGATTGTCTTTTACCAATCCAATCAGAATCTGTTCTAGTTTGCTATCTAGATTTGATTCGTAAATAAGCTGATACACATCCCTATCCTTTTTCATGATGGGATTACGTCATCGTATCATAAAAGCTTTATAGAGAAATTTTAGATATGTTTGAAAAATTATCTAACAACTTTGAATAATCAAGAAAATTCAAAAATTTAAGATGAAATTTGACACAAGCCTTAAATATTTTATTCACGTATTAATACTCCCTATCAAAGGACATCCTCCCAAGATAGGTATCATGCAAGCAATGTGTGATGTGTAAAGAACAAAATCTTTCCACATAAAGCATCCCAAGGTACCCCCGAAGGAAAATGATGACAAAGGTCAACATGCTTTGAGGGCATCACACTCACAAGGTGTGATCTCCACACTTCTGCATGATAGAATTTTTCCATAAACATCAAAGAATAGACAAAACTATGGAAATTTTTCAAATGCATTATACAATAATGTCTGATCTCTGATTACCTAGAACGATGCAACTTCAAAATAAACGATGGATGTGGTATTTGTTACCGTCTCAGATTACTTCTCAAGGATTAAGCACTGTAATTCCATTATACGTAATCTTTCTTGGAGGCGGTATAGGAGAAGTAGCTATCATATCGGCCCTACAAAATGGCTCAATAGCTATTGGCTCATTGGTATGGGGGAAAATAATCGATAGATTTCATTCTAAAAGGCTGATACTTGTTACATCATCTGTTTTTGTTTTGCTTTGTAGTCTTGGTATGTATTTCACTAATTCTGTTTACATTATTTACGGATTAGCAATAGTACTTGGATTTTTTATGGTTGCAAAAAGCCCAGTTACCCAGCTTCTTGTAATGGAGTCGGTCCAAAAGAATCTCTGGAGTTGGTTATTTGCAAGAACATCGATCATCAGTACACTTGGAATGTTAGTTGCCATGGTAATTGGAACAGTTGGTAGTTTTTATTTTGATCTCAGACCATACTTTTTGATATGTGCTGTATCAAGCGGCATATCCATGGTTTTGAGCATATCTGTGAAGGATGATGACGGTGTTCATATTGAAAGAAGCAGTATTGCCCATTCCCTTTATGGTCTACGCTACTCAATTAGTCATCACCATTTTGTTTTTCCAAAAATTCTAGAAGTATATGATTTCAGACACATAATTACGCTATTCAAGGGAAGAATAAGCAATGAAATAGGCATATTCTATCTGGCTTCATTTTTTTTCTATTTTGGAAGTAACATGTATTTTACTGCCTGGACGCCATTTTTGAAAAATCAGAATTTTTCAAATGCTGATGTCTTCTTAAATTATACAATTCAAATGATAACCATGTTACTAGTATTTTTCATAGCTCCAAAAATAATATCAAAATTTGGAGAAGAAAGATCAACTATCCTAGCGCACATACCACGAATTCTAGCAGTAATGATTCCAGCTGTTTCGTTGTTCTTCATGACAGGAACTTTGGGTTTTCCAGTTACAATAACATCTGCTTGTATGATGGTAATTGCATTTTCAATATTTAGTACATCTAGCTCTGTGATATTTTTCAAGAGTATTCCACAAGGATTTGAGGGAAAATATCTGGGGGTAAACAGTGCAATAACAGGCATAGGAGTATTTGCAGGCTCTCTTGTTACAGGAGAGTTGACAAAATTTCTTGGATATGCCACTATGTTTCTATCTGCTTCTGCAGTACTAGCGATATCACTAGTATTGTACAAAATATACTTCCGTTACAGACTATCACACAATAAGATAATCTAGACGAAACGTGTTGTGGAAGCTGATTGATCCGCAGGCGTTGAAGGCAATTTGTCGTTGATTTCTGCCTCGGCAACTGCGGAAGCCTCTTGGAGAATCTTGTCAGATTCTTCACTTGATGCATTTGAATCAATTCCAAAGTCACCACTATGGAATGTGTCAGTCATAAGACCTCCAAGCATCTCAGTCATTCCAGATAGCTCATGGTCAGCCTCTGGCATAAATTTGACTAGAGAAGATTTGAGGTTCTTCATCAAGCCTATTGTTGGCATGATTGTTACTACAGTATCTCCTAGGTCGTGGAATGTAGTTAATCTAAGCTCGATTTGTTCTAGAGCAATTCTAGCATTTCCTAAAAGCTTTGTTACTTTTCTAACTTCGGCTAATTCTTTTGATAAAACTTTACTTGCAGTCATATCATGGTTCTGTGTTGCAATTACAATTCTTTTGAATAACTTTTCATCTTTTTGTTTTAGCTTTGTGATCATTCCATCAAGTTTTACAATTTGAGTTTGGAGTCTTTTTATTCCAGTTTCTAATCTTGGTTTTAGTGCACCTTTTGGTTTTATTACATCATTAAATTTTTCACCAATGCTTGGTGTGTGCTGTCTTTGCCAATTGTTCGAAAATGTTGTCATGGTTACCACTGATAAAGTTGGTTTTTAATTTCAGGTGTGAAATACGGTTCACAGTATACTAAATTTAGCTGACAAAACATAGAACACCGAATTAAGCGCACGCTGGGTCTTTATTTTAATAAAAAACTAAAAACTCGTGGATAACCATGATTGGATACATCCTACGACTAATCCCCGCACAGAGTCTTATTGCATTATCTGAATTGCAGTATTTCTCTGTGGATGGATTTTCTTTAGGTGAATAGCCAGTGCCTGATTCGACGGCTGGAATTCACAACAAAGTGGACATTGTTCCATTTTATTTAATGCGGGTTTTGCAGAACAAATGTATTTAAAGGTTATGTACAAGTCGACAAAAATAATTTTATAAAAAAATTTTTGAAAAAAAAATTGTCAAAGAAAAATTTGAAAAATAATTTTAAAAAATAAATCAAGAAATATTATTTCAGAAGATCAAATTTGATTTTGTCTCATGATCATCGACTGAAAAAATAAATTAATGTAAGAGATTACAATATACTAATTTCGGATATTTTGATATTAATGAAAGATAATGTATAATTTTTATACATTATTATTATAAAATGACGAATTAATAGATTATGTACTAATAGTTAAACCTTTTTATTTATGTTAATCGAAATTCTTATAAGATATTATATGGCTCGCGAATCCTTTGGTTCTGGCGGACGTTGTCCTCGTTGTGGAAAAGGTCCGATGGTAACTGATAATACTACAGGAGAAATGTTTTGCGGAGGTTGTGGTTTTGTACTTACAGAACGTGTAGAAGAATCTGGTCCAGAATGGAGATCATTTTCTAAAGAAGAACATGAAGACCGAAGTAGAACTGGAACTCCTACTTCACTTGCAATGCATGACATGGGACTTGCAACAATAATTGGTCCTGCTGACAAGGATGCATCAGGAAAACCACTTTCTGCATCAATGAAGAGTACCATAGAAAGACTCAGAACTTGGGATAGTAGAAGTCAAGTTCATGAACCAGTAGACAGAAACTTTAGACAGGCTTTCAGTGAACTTGATAGATTAAAAGATAAACTTGCGTTATCTGATGCAGTAATTGAAAAGACTGCTTACATTTACAGAAAAGCACTTGACAAAGGTCTTGTTAGAGGTAGATCAATTCCAGGGCTTGTAGCTGCTGCATTATATGCAGCATGTAGAGATACTGAAACTCCAAGAACACTTACGGATGTTGCAAACGGAATCAACATCAAACGAAAAGATGTTGCTAGATGTTACAGATTATTGTTGAGAGAACTTGATCTAAAGATGCCAGTTGTTGATCCGATAAAATGTGTAGCAAGAATTGCAAGTAAAGCAGGCTTGAGTGAAAAAACAAAAAGAAGAGCTTTACAGATTCTAAAAGATGCAGCTGAAATTGAAATTTCAGCTGGAAAAGATCCAATGGGACTTGCAGCTGCTGCATTATACTTGTCATGTGTCATGAACGGAGAAAACAAAACACAGAAAGATGTTGCACAAGCTGCTGGGGTAACTGAAGTTACAATCAGAAATAGATACAAGGGATTGAAGGAATCACTCAAACTCTAAATTTTTGTAAAATCATTTTTTGAATCAAAATAGTTTTCACTTTTCAGTAGTTTGAAATTAAATGGCGTGGCCCTTGTTCGTAGACAGACAGAGATTACCTCTTTTTATCCCACCCATGTGGGATTCACAATTCGAGTCTACGGAGCCACGCTCTCTTAAGCAGTAGATTTTACATCTTTCTGCATTATTTATCATAATACATCATCATATTTATTATTTCACATATATTTTTACATCTTTTAAAAATATTTCAATAAAATATTTCAATAAACTGAGACATAGTTTACGATCGCTATATTGCTATAACATGCTTTTTTGAAGATTTGTAAAATGAGTTGTTTAACCTTCGACAGACTAATTTGATGCAGTACGTTATCAGACATGAATGAAACTTTCTGGCAAGGTTGCAATTATTACAGGAGGCAGTAGAGGTATTGGAAAAGCTACGGCAATGTTACTTGCACAACATGGAGCAAATGTGGTAATCACATCAAAAGACAATACAAATCTTCAAAACGCTGCAGCGGAAATGAAAAATGTTGTAGCAATATCCGGAGACATTAGAAAAAACACAGATGTAGAAAATGTTGTAAAAAACACTTTAGAAATTTTTGGTAAAATTGACATCCTGGTGAACAATGCGGGTATATTTCCTAAAGTAAAACCTCTGCATGAAATTTCAGAGGAGGAATGGAATGACGTAATAGATGTGAATTTAACTGGGCAATTTCGTTTCACAAAAGCTGTAATACCTCATTTGATGAAAACGAGTGGTTGCATTGTCAATGTTTCATCAGATGCAGGACTGAAATCATTTGAAAATTTTGAAGCAGATGCATATACTGCCTCAAAGGGAGCACTAGTTCTACTTACAAAAGCATGGGCCGTAGAATATGCCAGATACAAGATACGTGTGAATTGCGTCTGTCCTGGAATTGTAGAAACGGATATGACAAAACCATACCTTGGAAATGAGGTTGATAGAGCAATGGCAATAGCAGAACATCCAATCGGAAGAATAGGAGTACCAGAGGATGTTGCAAAGGCAATATTCTATCTTGTTTCAGAGGATTCTTCGTGGATTACAGGTGCAATTTTACCAGTAGATGGTGGAATCATTACTAAATAATTATACTAATAAAATTAATAGAACCTAATTCTAAGGTTATAGCGTGACCCCAAAAAGGAAGAATGCACTCAAGATAATTATCATGCTTTCAATCATTTGGTTTGCTTCAGCATTACCTGTACCTTTCATATGGTCTAATCCTAGTCCTCAACAATCTGAGCAGTTCAAAACCTATCTGGAAATAGCAGCCTTGATTTCTGTACCATTTATTGCAATGGCAATTGCTTGGACGTTAAAACCAGAACTTACTACACGTGGCTAGCCAAGAAATTCTACTGCCCCTAGTCCTTCAGGGGTTGTTTTAATCCACCTGGTTCTTCCAATTCTTTCAACTTCAATGAATCTCCACTCGTTTAGGAGTGGCTGGATGATGTTTTTATCAAGACTTGCAAATCTGGCTTGTTGAAAATTTTCCTCTCTTGCGTTTACCATGATGAGTTTTCTTTCGTATGCAATTTTTGCCATCTCCTTTTTAGTTATCTTTCCGTTATTTTCTTGTATTATTTTCAAGGCCTGTACTAGGACAGGTTTTGGGGTATGAATTTCATAAGCTGGTAATTTTACAACTGATTTGAGTCCAGATGATAGTTGTTCTCCCTTTACACTAGAGTAACTTTCTGGTTCTGCATAATATGGAGTAAGTTTTGTTTTTCCTTGAAACATCATACATGCCATCATACACGCAATTGCTTGTATCTTTGATCCAGAAGAGCAGTTTACAAAAATATCATTTCCATCTTCTTTTTGTACAATTTCTCGTAATGCCTTTAGGATCTTGAAGAGATCAAATCTATTAGAATGCGCCACTTGGACTTCGATCTTTTCTTTTTTTAGTTGAGTTCGAATTTTTTCCATAAATCCTTGAGCTTGATCTTTTGATGGTTCCGCGTGCATCAATAGCCACACTCTATCAGCTTTCATTTGTTTTGCAGGAATTGCAATTCGATCAATTTCAAAGCCTACAGGAGCTACATGTACACGAAGGTTTACTATTTTACTCATGTTAGTATGTATAGTTATCATACTATGGTGATGATATATAATAATTGTGCATCCCATGTAGAAACATGCAACAAAAACTCACATCAGAACAAAACAAAGTATCTGTTTATCCTAGAATAAGATCAGTTTTTGAGAACTAGTTCTTCATCCAAGGCGTAGATTCCAAGTAATCTATGGATTTTATCATCTCATCAAGCTTTGTAGCAACTGCAGTCACTGCTTGAAATTCTTCATACATCATTTTTTCCTCATCTTGAGATAGTACTTGTTTTTCTGCAGCATCAAAGAACTTGTCTTCCTTTGTTAAATGATCATCAAGATAAATTGCATATGCCTTGAGAAATCTTGCAACAGGTTCTCTTTGATCTTCTCCTGACTTCCACTTTTGTAGGTGTTTTGAAATGTTTGATGCTATTCGTCTTCCAAACTCGTGTTCGATCATAAATACTCGGATCTCTTGTTTTAGAGAATCATAAGTTGCAACACAAGGAAAATACTGGTCTTCTTCTCTTGCATAATGTATTGCATCCAAAAATTCTGACATGATTAAAACCATTATTTGGATATCAGAAAATGGAATATCATTGCCTTCATTTAATGCAGTATAACATTTGGTAATTACTTTTTCTAACCTGCGTATTTGTCTATGATCGTTTCGTAATGTTTCGGTTCCGCTCATATTAGATCTCTGTTGATATCTTATGGATTTACTGTAAATAGTATTACCTTTTTTGGATTGTATTGTACTATAGCAAAGTGTGGCATAGAAGAACCAACACCATAATATCCAGCAGGACCCCCAAGGCCTAATCTTATTAGATAATCACTTGTTGGGTTGATTTCAATTTCTTTGCTTTCCAATACATGTCCTGCAATTTTTTCTTTTTTAGGTTCAAGAGTAGAGTAAATCTCGCGAATTTTACCCGTTTGGTGAACTAGGGCAGCCTCCATATGTTGATGCCCACACAGTATGATATGATTACGTATGTGCTTTCCCACTTCTCCAAAAGCAGATGATGCTTTGTAATGATATCCGTGATAACTAAAGAACTCAAAGCCTTCGTCAGTGAGTCGTTGCCAATTTCTTTGATATAACCAGGCCTCACTATTGGCATTTTTCGGGGTTATCTTCTTGGGATCCAATGGTCCCCCATGAACACAAAAAAGACCATTTTTTGTATCGATGAATTCCTGGTTGCCAAATGTACCATCGTTATTCTGCTTGAAAAATGACAAATCTTCAGAATCAAGCTTTTCATGTGCATCCATACTTTCAAGAGAACTAGCACTCACTTTTTTCCCACTCAAGAATCCTTCATCATGGTTACCTACCACGGAAAATATCGGATAGTTTTTTTCAAGTGAACGTAATTTTGATATGACTTGTTTTGGATGAACACCACGCTCAAGCAAGTCACCTAGATTGATGATTCTAGAAAAAGAACCATATTTTTTTACAAACTCCTCATTTATTGCAGTTTGAATTATCAAGTCAAGCCCGTTCAGGTCTGCATGAATATCAGAAAAAACTAGATCCAATGAACTTGTTGTTTTTTAGCCTAATTTGAAATTTTTTGTGTTAAAGAATTGATTTATGGAAAATGCCTGTGTGGATTCATTTATGACCGAAACTGACATAAGTCATTCTAGGATTTTAGAATAAGAAAGTAAAAGTTTGATCTCAAATAAATAACAAGTCTTTGACGTATTATCAAATTAGCTTGCATCCTCATTATCCTACCCTGTGGGGATGCTAGCCGATTTATTATTCAGAATCAATTTTTTGAACAGATTGTTTTGGTATTTGTAGTTCTTGGAATGTATCAGGATGAATTATCTTGGCCAAAATCTCAAGGCCTGTTACAGTTCTTGGACCTGGCTTGCTAAAATATTCATTTGCATTTACTGCATAAACTTCTCCTCTACTTATTGCTCGGATATTTTTCCATTTGTTGTTTTCAAGTAATTTTTCGTATTCAACAAGTGTTCGTGATACATCAAATCCACATGGCATCAGGATTATGATGTCAGGATCAAATTGTACCATTTCTTCAATCTGCATTTTTCTTGATCTGTCTCCAGTTGAGCTTATTCCGTTTATTCCACCTGCAATTTCGACCATTTGAGGAACCCAATGGCCTGCCGAGAAGAATGGATCAAGCCACTCTATGCAGAGCACCTTTGGTCTTGAAACTTTTGGGGTATTGTGTATGTGATCAATTCTTTTTTGTAATTTTATAACAAAGTCTTTTGCCTTTTCTTGTTTTCCTACTTTATCTCCTACCTCAATGATATTTTCTAATATGCCATCAAGATTTTTTGGATCTAGAACAAGAACCTCTGGTTTGCCTCCAAGCAGTGTGACTGCTTTGTCTATCTCTCTTGTATAGGGTGAGCATACTTCACAGATTCCTTGTGCTACAATCAGATCTGGATTTGCTTTGATGAGAACTTGCTCATCTAGTATGTAGATGTCTTTTCCTGCATTTACCAGTTCCATTACCTTGCTGTCAATTTCTTGGCTAGACATTTTTTGAGGGTCAAAGGAAGAATGGATAACCCTTGGTTTTGTCTTGGCCTCTGTTGGATAGTTGCATTCGTGTGTTACTGCCAAGACTTGATCTCCCACTCCCAGCTCATACAATATTTCAGTTGCACTTGGAAGAAAGGAGACTAGTTTCATAGATGTATCATCTGTGATATTTGTTTTAAACATGTATTCAAGTTTTAGATGATTGTAAATTTCTCTTATACATATTCCTCAAAACTTAAGAATAGCCAAGGCTCGATTTGGTTGATGACTGATTTTACAGTTATTGGTGGACCGTCTTCAGAGCAATTAGCAAAAAAGATTGCCTCTAAATTAAAATCAAAATTTATCAGCTGTGAACTATGGGCCTTTCCAGATGGAGAAAGCAAGGTTACACTCAAGGGAAAACCTAGTGGAAAGATTCTGGTGGTACAATCAATTTATCCCCCAGTTGACTCGAATCTGCTTCGTTGTCTTGCAATAACATCACAGGCAAGGGCATTTTCCTCTCACGTGTATGTAGTAATTCCATACATAGGATATGCAAGACAAGACAGACAGTTTCTTCCAGGCGAGATTATCACCATGGGATTAGTTGCAAAGATGTTCAAGGCAGCAGGTGCAACCAAGATAATTGTAGTTGATATCCATAGTACCACTGCACTAGAACATTTTCAGATTCCTGCAAAAAATATCAGTGCAGTTGAAGAGCTTGCAAAACATTTCAAGAAAATGTCTCTCAATTCTCCTCTGGTAGTATCGCCAGACAAGGGAGGAGTGGAAAGGGCACGAAATTTTGCAAAGTTTCTCGGTGTTGATTATATCGCACTAGAAAAACACAGAGACAGAAAGACTGGAAACGTTTCAATAAAATCCAAAGGACTTGATGGAGTAAAGGGTAGAGACATTATACTAGTTGATGACATGATAAGTACTGGAGGCAGCATTGTAAAGGCTGCAGAATTTTTAAAGAAACAAAAAAGCGGCAAGGTCTATGCATGTTGTACACATGCGTTACTAATTGGAGACGCAGAGAAAAATATTCTAAAAGCTGGAGTTACAAAGATAATCAGCACAAATACCATACCAGGCAAGACATCAATTGTTGACGTCTCATCAATAATTGCAAAGGCAATAACCTGAATGTCAAGCTTTTTTGTATTACAAAAACAATACGAGGACCTTGCAAGAGACGAGATAATTGCAATATCAAAGAGCTATGATCCAAAATCTGGAATAAAATCACAGCCAAGACTTGTTATGATATCATCAAAGGTTCCGTGGCAAAAGATAGCAAACAGGGCAACATTTGCCAGATACTCGGGAACTATAGTGGATACATTTGATGATATTACAAAGATCGATCCACAGATACCTGTACCAAAATCATTTGTCTGCAGGACAATAAACTTATCAAAAAATGCAGGCTCGTCTGCACTTGAAAGACAAGCAGGCGGAATACTTTCAAAAAAGTGGGGCTCCAAAGTCTCCCTCTCAAATCCTCATGTTATTGTATATCTCATCATTACAGATTCCAAAAAATATCTAGGATATGCAGACTGTCAGATTTTGCCGAGTCATCCAAAAAAGATAATCAAACACCCACATGAGCTTGATATGAAACTTGCAAGATGTATTGTTAATTTGTCAGGATTAAAGGAAAAAGATACTCTCTGTGATCCTTTTTGTGGTACTGGCACAATTTTACTAGAAGCAGAGTCCATGGGGATTAATTCCATCGGAATTGATTTTGATAAAATAATGTGCAAGATTACAAAAAAGAACTTGATTGCAAATGGATTTGGTTCGCAGGTGATAAATTCTGGCTATGAAGAAATACAGGATATCATGGGAACAATAGATGGTATTGTCACTGACTTGCCCTATGGAATATCATCAAGAGCATCTGTAACTCCGAAGAAATTGATCAAAGATTTTGTCTCAGTCATACCAAAAAGAAAAAAACTTGTAATGGTATACAAGAAAGGCCTTGAAGTGGATGATATCAGCAAAGCAAAGAAATACGAGATCTACAGACACAAGAGCTTGACTAGAGTGATTGCGGTATCATGAAGCTAGTATTTTTGGGAACATCAGCAGCGCAACCAACTGCAGAGCGTGGCATGACATGCATTTGTTTGGTACTTGATAGAGAGATACTGATGTTTGATGCAGGAGAAGGAGCACAGATTGCATTCTCAAAGGCCAAGCTTGGCTGGAACAAGAAAATGAAAATATTTGTGACACACTTGCATGGGGACCATTGTGTAGGAATACTTGGCTTGTTGCAGACCATGTCATTGCAGAACAGGACAGAGTCTGTTGATATCTATGGTCCAACTGGAATTGAAGAATTCATTGCAGCAAATCTCAAGATACTAAATTTTGGCCTTACATTTCCTGTCAGGATAACGAGAATCAAAGAGGGACTGGTCTTTGACGATTCTGGGTTTAGCGTTCACGTATGTGAGGCAGAGCATTCCATTCCTGCCTATTCGTATTTGTTTACAGAAAAAGACAGGCCTGGCAAGTTTTATCCTGAAAAAGCAAAGGAGCTTGGAATCCCAGAGGGAAAACTCTGGCATGAGCTTCAAAGTGGCAATGAGGTTAAAGTTGGTGAGAGATTGATAAGACCATCTGATGTGACAGGAGAAAAACGCCAAGGAATCAAGATTGGCATATCAGGTGACACAAGACCTACTGCAAAGCTTACAGAATTTTTCAAGGGTTGCAATTACATGACATTTGATTCTACATATTCCGGTGCATTACAAGACAAGGCAAAAGAAAATTTCCACTCGACATCAAAGGAAGCAGCAGAGCTTGCCAAAAAAGCAGGTGTCACAAATCTTATCCTGACACACTTTTCTGCAAGATACGAAGATGTGCAAGAGCTTGTCAATGAAGCAAATACAATTCATGGTTCTGTTACTGCTGCAAGGGATCTATTAGAGATTGACATCAAGTGAAAATGTGGGATATCATATCTAACAAATTAAGACAGGCAGAAAAAATCGTATTTGTTACAGGAGCAGGAATTTCACAGGAGAGTGGAATTCCTACATTTTGTGGAAAAGATGGTTTGTGGAGAAAATACGATCCAATGAAGCTTGCAACAATAGATGCATTCTATAAAGATCCAAAACTTGTATGGGAATGGTATGAAGAGAGAAGAAAAAATATACTAGATGCAAATCCAAATCCTGGTCATGTTTCCATTGCAGAACTTGAAAAGCATAAAAAAATTTCTGTCCTGACCCAAAACATTGATGGTCTTCACCAGAGAGCCGGAAGCTCACATGTTTACGAATTGCATGGTAGTATAATTACAATCAAGTGTACCGTATGTGATTTCAAAGATGGTATCACATCCAAGTTTTCCCAGCTTCCACCACTATGCAAATGTGGAAACATACTACGACCTGATGTTGTTTGGTTTGGCGAAACTTTACCGCAGGATGTATATGGGGATCTGCAATGGAAGAGGCAGTCTCTTGTGATATCATGATTGTTGTTGGAACCTCGCTTGCAGTATCTCCTGCAAACCTATTGCCTGTCTATGCCAAACAAAATGGAGCCACACTAGTTGAGGTAAATATCGAGGATACTCCCATATCGTCAAGTATGGATTTGTCCCTTAGGACCTCTGCTGCAAAGGCACTTCCAGGACTAGTTGATATGATATCATCATACTAATACTGGATTAGCGAATTTTACAGATTAATTTGATTAGTTGACGAGAAATTGTTCATTATTTCAGGTATCAGAACAATAATTTATATAAAATAAAATGTATTCATGAAATAAATCACACTAATTATTAAATAAGAGAATAACGTATAAGGAACAATGCGGAAAGATGCAAATTCTGGCAAATGAATTTGCGTGATCCTGTGAAAAACGGTACATAGTCAAGTACAATTCGTTGTACGAAGCGGCAAGAGAAAGCTTTTGCCTATACAGGGTCACGCCATTACACCTTTTCCTGTTTTTATAAAATTCTAGTTCAAGCGATACTGAGATTTACTTTTTGATTCCTATGGTGATAAAACTCCAATTATGGTAGAGTTTTGCATGTTAGATGGTGCATATGCAGATGCGTGCAATGTTCCGTAAATTGCATTATCTATTGTCATCTCTATGATATGTGGTGTATTTGGAACATCGTTAACCTGGGTTGAGAACTTTGAAGAATAAAATGTTCCAGAGAACAAGATGGTATCATCATTTTTCATTGTGACTGTAACTGATTTTGTCTGCCCAGATGTATCAACAAAATTTAGTATAGTATTGTTTCCTTGATTTACCGTAGTTAGCTGGACTGTTTTATAGTAAGACGGAAGAGATGGTAAAGCTGTTGTACCAGGCAATGTACTGGTATTATTAGAATAAGGAGAAATTATCAATCCACTTGAAACATCTACTGGTGGAGAGTTTGGTTTTGCTGTAAGTTCTGTTACCTGCACAGGATCACCTGCATTGGCCTGACACTGATCAAGTTGAATTATTCCAGTTATCTGTTTTATTCCATTTATTGTTTGGGCCAATTCTGGAACAGAGATTTGACATGTGTTGCCATTTTTTTCAAAGACCTGTCCAGTATAGTTTTGTTGAGTTACATATTGTGGAGCAAGTTGGTAAACTGAAGTATTATTTGTTGAAACTCCACCTGTCAGTATACCAGAATTATTTTCAAGCAATTTTGCACCCAAGCCCACTTCCTTGATGGCTAGATTGGAATCATTGATTACTTGCTTGTTGCTTGCAACTTGATCAATCTTACCTTTTACAGTATCAATAGATGATGGTACACTTTGAAAGAATTTCGATGAGCTTGGTACAAAGATAGCTATTGCAGCTATAATGATTCCAATAATTATCAGCTTGCCTATCAAACAGTTACTTTTCTTGAGGTATTCATAAAAAAGCGCAAATGTATACTAGTTGAGCAAGTGTAGTAAATTTATCCAGTCATTCGGTGGGGGTCGGCTCAGGTGCAAGCCAGTTCACTACCTTCTCAAGGTCCTGTGAATGAAGTATTACCTTGATTGGGCCCATGGCAGACTCTTCTGCTTCTTCACATACTGCAATGATATCCACAAAGGCTGCCTGTTTGTTAAGATAAAACCAGGTGGTGTCTCCTTTGGTATTAAATCGCATTTGTCTTCGGTAGATCTTGTTGGTTCGATGTTTTTTGATTGTCTCTTGGATTTTTACAAGCGATTCCAACTTGTTTGAGGTTGCCTTGATGCTTCCTTCCTTGTACTGGTAATCTGTTTCTAGTATGACATGAGATACAGCAAGTCGCACCTTGTCTGGATCTTCGGATGCATTTACTGCAGCATAGACTTCAATTTTGCAGGTAACATTTGGAATTTTCAATTCATCCAACCCTTGATGATTTTATATGAAGTATCAACAAGTTCTTGAATTGTCATATTGTTATTTGAGATTGTTTCGTCTGCAAGTGCAATTGATTCGCTCATGCCTACTCCAATTTCTCTTGAATCCCTTTTTGTAAAATCTTCACGGTCAGATGGAGCATCAGATCGACCCCTTTCTGTTAGAAATTTGTATCGTATATCACCTGATGCATGAATTGCAAGAACTTTGACTGTGCCAATTTTTTTCAAGACAGCAACCTCTGCAAGTGATCGTACTCCATCTACAAGTACAACATCAGACTTGGAATTTTGAATTCCATCTTTTATGAGCTCAGCCACTGCACCTGGACCATTTTTTTCTCGCAGTTCAATCATTAGCTTGCCAAGATTAGCCCCTGTTGGATCTATCTGTCTTCTTGTAGCTTCTGCCCTTACAGCATCACCCATTGTAATTTTATCAAAGCCTTTTGATTTCAAACCCTCAGCTATTGTGGTTTTTCCGGCCCCTGGCATTCCTGTAAGACATACGATTAGTTTCACACTCACAAACTTTATCCTCCAGTCTATGAAGCTACCGGAAATTATTATAGATGCCATAATCTGAATTCCACTAATGCGTGCCTTTGTTGCAGTAGAGATTCAGGATGAGAACATACTTGATGCAATTGTCAAGATTCAATCTGAATTCCACATACGAACAACTCCGGTAAATAAAAAAAATATGCATTTTACATTGCTTTTCTTGGGAGAGATAACTGAAGATGCTGCAGCAAATGTAAAAAAAGCATTAGATACAATTTCATTTAAAAAAATAGATGTAAACTTTACACATGTTGGCTCGTTTCCAAATCCAAGATCTGCACGAGTTATCTGGATTGGTGTAGATGAAACATCATCAAAACAACTAGTAGAGCTTGCAATGCAGGTAGAAAAAAAACTGGCTCCTCTTGGATTTAGATCTGACAAGCCTTTCAAGCCACACTTGACAATATTTAGAATAAAGAACAAGGTAGATGGTATCCCAGATATCATGGAAAAATTCAAGAAAATTGATCTAGGAAAATATACCATGACAGAATTAAAGTTCAAGCAAAGCATCTTAACCCCTAGTGGGCCAATATACTCTGATTTACAGGTGATTTTAGCTAAATGAGAAACGTTTTGGAACAGGCAAGAAAGATATCAATTCCCACAAGACAAGAAGAGGAAAAGATAGGAAAATTAGCAGAAAATCTTCTTGACTTGGTAAAAAAAGAGGTTACAAAATATTCAGAGGTTACATCTGTTGAGCTTGGCGGGTCTTGTGCCAAGGGAACTTGGCTCAAGGGCAAGCTAGACCTTGACATATTTGTCAAGATGAAAAAAGAAACAAACGAAAAACAATTTGAAGAGATTGGTAGAGAAATCGGTTTTAAATCCATGAAAAAGTTTAGTCCCTATGTTAGATATTCAGAGCATCCGTACGTTGAGGCAGTAGTTCAAGACACCAAGGTAAATGTTGTTCCTTGCTATGATGTAGAAAAAGGTCAATGGAAGAGCGCAGCTGACAGGTCATCATTTCATACCAAATTCATACTTGAAAAATTAGATGAAGAAAAAAAGAATGAGGTAAGGCTACTCAAAAAGTTTCTCAGAGGAATTGACATCTATGGTGCAGAAATTGCAACAGAAGGATTTGGGGGATATGTCTCTGAGGTTTTAATTTACCACTATGGAAGTTTTGTAAAAACTTTGGAGGCAGCTGCAAACTTTTCTCAAGGACAGGTGATTGGAAGTCCGACAAAAAAGTTTGAGACAGCACTAGTATTGATAGACCCGATAGATAGCAACAGGAATCTTGGCACTGCAATCTCTGCTCAAAATTTTGGCAAGTTCATACTTGCTGCAAGGGCTTATCTCAAAAAACCATCACTTGAATTTTTTAATGGTAAAAAAGTACTGCCAAACACAAAGAACCTAAGAAATGTCCTAGTTGTCAAGTTCAAATACAAATCCAGAAGTCCCGATATCATTTGGGGCCAAGTAAAAAGGGGAGCAACTGCACTCTCTGGCCAACTTGAGCTTGGCGGATTTCAGGTATTGCGTAAGAGTGCTACAACAGATGAAAAGACAGAGGCTGCAATGCTTTTCTTGTTACATTCTACAACAATTGAAAAATTTATGGTCAAAAATGGTCCAGATGTATTTAGAAAACCAGAATCAGAGAACTTTATTTTACGAAATTCCAAGAATAACATAACTTGGGTTGATGATCAAGGAAGGATCTTGTCACTGCAGCAAAGAGAATTCTATGATGCAAAAAAATTCCTCCAGTCACTTTTGAAGAAAAACCTGTCAAAAGCAGGCATTCCAAGCGGTATAATCTCAGACATGAAACGCGGCTTTGTGATATCAGGGGGTCATCAGGTAGCAAGCAAATCCATTAAAAAGGCTCTGGCTGAGTTAACCTCTACTAATGAACTCATCTTTGGTCCCAACAAGTAAGCTTGTCAAAGAACCATACTCTCTGATACTAGGATATCCCAAGGCAACAAAGAGTGAGCTTGCCAAAAGACTTGTCGAGCTTAAAAAACTTGGAATTACAGGAGTCATGTTTGAAGGTGAGACGATTTTAAACAACATCCATGTGCTTGGCAAAGGCTACGTTGGAGTTGTGGTACTATCAAGACTTGGCAAAAAAAATGTAGCACTCAAGATTCGTAGAATAGATTCTAGCAGACAAGAGATGAAAAGCGAAGCAAAACTTCTCAAGATTGCAAACAAGGAAAACATAGGTCCAAAACTAATAGACAGCAGTAAAAATTTCTTGGTAATGGAATATGTCGAGGGTAAAAAAATAACTGACTGGGTACAAGATCTAAAGGGCAGAGGAAGCGCTGCAACACTTCGATCTGTTGTAAGACAAGTCTTGGAAGATTGTTACACTTTGGATACAATTCATCTTGATCATGGAGAGCTTAGCTATATCCACAAGCATATCATTGTGGGACAATCTCCATGCATGATTGATTTTGAAAGCTCTAGTACAAACAGAAGAACTTCTAATGTTACATCTGCAACTCAATCAATATTCATAGGATCTCTACTTGCAAACATTGTCAAAAATATAATCAAGATTCCAAGCAAGAAAAAAATGATAGGTCCTCTCAAAAAATACAAACACGATCAGTCAAGAGAAAATTTTGATGAAATATTGAAGATGTTGGGGTTGGACAAGAGTTGAGCTTGCAAGACATCAAAACAAACGCACTAAAAATTTCACTTGCGGTAATACTTTCTGCTTTTGCAGTAGAATTTTTAATTGGAATTTCTTCTAACAGTCTTGCCCTTGTCACAGACAGTATCCATGCGATACTAGATTCTATTGTGACAATGGTTTTGCTTGTTGCTGCAAAATGGTCTACCAAGCCACCGGATAGAGAACACACCTACGGTCATGGAAAAATTGAGACAATGGGCAGTTTTGTAGCAGGGATCATAATTCTTGTAATTTCGCTGTTTTTTGTGTATGAATCGATATCAAGATTCCAAGAACCAAGACCCTTGGTTTTACCTGGAATTTTAGCCGTCATTGCAGCCGCGTATACGCTAGGGTCAATCTTTTTCAGGATTGTTATCCTGAAAAGGGCGCTCAAAAAAACAGATGGTTCTTCACTTCAGGTAGACTTGTACCATGCACTCATGGACATGGGTGCCACCTCTGTTGCATTGGTAGGAATTGTGTTTGTCATAATGGGATTCTACCAAGGTGATAACATTGCAGCATTGATTCTTGGAGGCCTGCTTGCTGCATTGAGCTTGAAATTAATCCACAAGGGTGGTCTTGAGCTAACTGATGCAGTTCCTGCAAACATGGTTAAAAGAGTACACGACATAGTGAGTAATACTAAAGGAGTGATGAGGACAGAATCTGTACAAATACGCAGATCAGGCAGTGACATCTTTACTGAAATTAAAATATCATTGAGTGCTGCCTCAAGTTTTGAGGAAGCCCATAAGATTAGTGCTGATGTGGAAAAGAACATCAAAAATGCAATTGCAAATTCAAATGTTACTATTCACTTTGAGCCAACATGGAAAGATGTTCCAGCAAATTATGTCATAAATACAATTGCAACTTCAGTCAAGGGAGTAAAAGAAATTCACAATGTAACTTCATTTCCTGCAGAAAATGGCATCTTCATTAGCTTACATGTAATGGTTGATAGAAACATGTCACTTGAAGATGCACATCATGTATCAGACGAGATAGAATCTCAAATAAAAAAATCTGTTGCAAATGTAAATCATATCACTATACATCTTGAACCATATGTTTCAATTCCAGAGAGCATTCCGGTGGAAGACATAACAATAGAAGAACAAGTTACAAACATCATAAGAGAATACCCCAAGGTAAAAAAAATTGGCCGAGTGATAACATTACATCTGCAAGACATCTTCAAGATAGACATCGATTGTTCATTTGAAAAAGCTCTTACAATAGAAGAAGTCCATGACATTGTCTCAGATATAGAAAATAAGATTAAAGATCAAATAAAAAATGCCATAGTTACCATACATCCAGAACCAAACTAGAAATGACAATTGCTGATGCAATAGCATTTCTTAAACAAGACCAAACACTTGCCCCAGCCATAGATATGATTGGTGAATACAAGCTAAAGAAAAGAAATCATCATTTTTCTGTCCTGATTGAATCAATAATCTCTCAACAGCTTGCAACTAGTGCAGCAGATGCAATTTTTAAGAGATTCAAGGGTCTATACCCAAAATTCCCAACTGCCTCGGAGATTCTTGCTACAAGAAAATCCAAGCTTCGTCAAGTTGGGCTTTCTGGTATGAAAATAGAGTATCTAAAAGACTTGGCAAAACATGTCAATGAAGGAAAGTTGAACATGAGATCACTTTCAAGAATGAGCGATGAAGATGTGATATCTCACTTAACTCAGGTCAAGGGAATAGGCAGATGGACGGCAGAAATGTTTCTCATTTTTTCTCTTGGCAGACAAGATATTTTTCCTGTTGGTGATCTTGCATTAAGAAAAGGTATACAGATATTATTTTCGTTGCAAGAGATCCCAAAACAAATCGAAGCTGAACAACTTGGTCAAAGATGGAAACCTTACAGAACTATAGCTACATGGTATATCTGGAAGAGTTTGCGACAGTTCAACAAGATTTGAGGATATTATTTGTACAAAAGATATGGAACATGACTATACAATTAAAATTGTAACATACTAAAACAAGCGATTAAGTATTGTTCTTTGAATATTTTATCATATCTGAATTAATATGACTATACTTGAGCATTTTCCAGAGGAATTCAAACCAAGAGAAATACAAAAAGAGATCTTGAAGGGAATAGAGGAAAAGATCAAGTCAGGATACAAGACAATCATCTTGTCTGCACCAACAGGAGTTGGAAAATCCCTCATTGCTGCAACGCTTGCAAGATATTTTGGTAGCTCCTTTGTAGTTACTGCTTCTAAACAATTACAGGATCAATATTCTAAAGACCTGAAATTCCTCATGCCAGTAAAGGGAAAATCAAATTTTGCTTGCCTCAAACTGATGGAACAAGAATCAATTGAAAAATCAGATACAAGAAATGCAATCCAAAAAGGTCTCACTTGTGAGAAAGGTCTCTGTGAAGAGACAACAATGCAAAATGGAAAGAAAGTCAAAGAGATTTGTAAGTTCAAACCAAAGCTGGGAGAGCCACAAGACATTACCAAGGAATCGTGTTATTACTATGAACAAAAATATCGTGCACTAACTTCGCCTCACTCTATCTGGAATTATGCTGCATATTTTCAGTTGATGAGGTTCAATAGAAAGGCCTATGAGGAATATGTCAAAAAACCAATAGCAATTTTTGATGAGGCACATAAGGTAGAAGACCAGATAATTCAGTTCATAGGTGTAGACATCTACAATGCGTATTTTACAGAGTGTGGCATAGATGCAAAAAAGTTTGATGATCTTGGAGATATCGATGCAATAGCAAAGTTGCTTGAGGGTTTGGCAAAATCATATGCAAAACAGATACTTGATTTGCAAGAAAGCAGGGCATTTATGCTAAATCCAGATTATGCCACGCTTGCAAAATTAGAATCACGATATGAAAAGATGTCAAATTCCTATGTAGAAATAAATTCAAACAAAAATAATTTTGTGGTAAATGCTCCATTCAACGATGAAAGAGGAAATTTCAGATCAGTTTCTATCAAACCACTTGACATTTCAAAATATGTCAAGGCCTTCTTTGACATTGAGAATCAAGTTTTCATGTCTGCAACAATAGACAAGGATAGTTTTTGTGAAAATACAGGACTTGATCCATCAAAGGTTGGATTTGTGGACACTCCACGATCTCCATTTCCCCCAGACAGTAGAAGAATTAATTTTCTTAATACAAGAAAACTAAGTTATTCTTCAAGTAGAGATGATGAACTTGCTGTCATAAAAAAAATTGATGAGATAATGTCACAGCATGCTACAGAGCGTGGTCTAATACTTACTTCATCAGAGAAGAAATGTTTTGACATAAAAAATAATCTCTCTGAAAAAAATAGACTACGAATCAGGGTATGTCACAGCAGAAATGAGAACGGTATGACTCAAGATGAGGTATTGCAAGAACATTCTTTTGATGAAGACGGTGTATTGTTATCATCATCATTATGGGAAGGAGTTGACTTGAAAGATGACCTGTCAAGATTTCAGATAATAGCAAAGGTTCCATATCCAAATCTTAGTGAGAAACGAACCAAGAACAAGATGCAAAAGTTTCCTTTGTGGTACAAATCGCAGACACTGACAAAGTTACTGCAGGGTTTTGGTAGATCAATTAGGAGTGAAGAAGACTGGGCTGTCACATATGTTCTTGATTCTGCCGCAAGTGATCTTTTGCTTCAATCAAAATCAATGATTCCAAAATCGTATCAAGATGTACTTGGATTTCCAAGCTATGAATCAAGCATGAAATCTACCTTATAAGAAAAATTTCAACTCAAAAAAAGCACCGATGGGAAATCAATTTGTAATTGCATGTACTGATTTGTCAGGTAGATCAGTCAAGGTGAAGACAAATCTAGAACCCTCAAATTCAGTTGTTCCTTCTCTTTCCCAATTTACTTTGTAAGATTTGATCAGGTGACCACCCACTATTGAGATTGTCTTGGGTACACTTTCGAAGAGTTTCTCTACCTTTTCTTTGTCCTTTGTCATAAGTAGGGATCTTCGTCTCTTCATGAGATACTTGATTGCAACATTCTTGTGCAAATGTCCTTCTACCTCAATCTTCTCGTTGCCAAGATCAATAGTGAATTTTCGTTTTCCCATGGGCCTGTTACAATCACAATTATACAAAAAAGGTGGTTGACAATTTGACATTAGCAAGTAGATTGTAAATTATGACAAAATTTGCTTTGCATGAGACATGAGAAGAGATGAGACATGTTTTACCTCATTTCATAAATTCTATCTTTTTCGTGCAATCTTCCAGGCGTTTTGTATATTTTCCATCCCAATATGAGAATAAAACGAGTTTGCATCTGGGGCAGATAACAAAAGTATCATGACTTCTTTTCCAAGTGTTTTCTGTGTCAATTTGAGTAGTTTTTTACCAATTCCAAGACGTTGATATTTTTTGTCAACTGCTAAATCAGATACATAGCAACAGTAGCTAAAGTCAGTTACAGCACGTAGTATTCCAACTAGCTTCTTGTCATCTCTTGCACATATTATCAAATTTGCATTTTTTACCATGCGTTTTATTCTTCCAATGTTATTTACAGGTCTTTTAATTCCAGAATTAACAAACAGTGTAACTACCTCCTTTGGTTTCAAATCAGGATTTACCAAATATGATATTTTCATGAATTGTTTGTCTTGATTTATCTATGCAAAATCTAGTCTTAACTATATCTCGTACATGGTGGGGCCGGCCGGACTTGAACCGGCGACCTCTAGCACCCCAGGCTAGCATCATACCAAGCTAGACTACGGCCCCTCAAGGTGCTGGCTATTGTTGAAATTATTAAGTTATAGTATTGAATTAATGTCAAGAAATTTGTGTTTGAAAATCTAGAGCCATTTTTTCAGTCTTTCTTGTTCAAACTTTTCTTTTTCTGTAAAGTGTTCTGTTGATGAAGATTTTAACTGAGTCAGAGGATCTGGTGTTGCAAACATGTCAACCTGAAGATATCCTGCAGTTCCCTTGCCAGTTTCAAGAAAACATCCACCTTTTCCATCAAAGACTGCGTTTTCAAATTCATTTTTTATTTGTGCAATGATATTTCTTGCAACTGTTATTCCCTCGGCTTCTGCAAAAATTCCTGCCTTTGGTACAGCTATCTTGTCTGTTACCATCATCTGGTTTACATCTCCTATTGCATAGACATTCTCATATTTTGTTTCACAGGTTTTATCTACTAACACAAACTTGCCATTTTCTGCAAAACCTGCATCTATTACAACTGAAGGTACCTTGTGAGGCGGAACAGAGATTAGAATATCAAAACTTGTCTCCCCATTTTCAAATTTTATTTTATTTGGCTCTACTGCAGTAGTTTTGTGATTTCCATGAAATTCTATCTTTTTTGATTTTAGAATTTGAAATATCTCTTCACTTACCTGTGGACCCCCTGCAGGAAGTGTGATGGGAGTTGGGCTGTAGAAATCTATCTGGACAGAGTCACTTGCACCAGTCTCCTCAAGTACAGACCTAATCAGAAGAGCTGCCTCAAATGGTGCTGGAGGACATTTGTATGGAAGGCCAGTGATTGCCATGGCAATCTTGCCCGACTTGACTTGTCTTATTGTATCTCTGATTTTTGGAACATCATTGATGTCATAAAGTACAAAACCATTTTCTTTCAAACCTGGAATTTGTTCCGGTGCAAGCTCTACACCTAGTGCTATTATCAAATAATCATAATGAAATTGCCTATACTTTGTTCGAACAGATTTGTTGACAGGATCTATCTTTAGTATGTCTTCATTTACAAATTCAATACCTTTCTTGGTGACATTTTCCAGTGATCTCTTGGAAGACTCGAATTCTCTTGTTCCATTGATTATCCATAGCTTGACTAGGTCCATCATGAACCAGTCTTTTTTGTCAATTACTGTAATTCTTGTATCTTGTGTAAGATTATCTCGAAGTTCATTTGCAGCAGCAAGACCGCCAAAACCTCCACCTAAAATTACAATGTTTGCGGGTCTCATGGCAAAGTGCAGTCCCTATTTCTCTTGTGTGGTTGGTCTGATTGTAATTTCATTTACATTCATGTGAGATGGAGATTGGAGTGCAAAGATTATGGAATTTGCTATATCTTCTGCCTTGAGAGACTGGATTGTTTTTGAGTGTGTCACAAATGATTCAAGAGATTTGTCGGTAATGGTATTTGTAAGTTCAGTATCTACTATTCCAGGCTCTATTGTTGTAACTCGAATATTGTTTCGTACAGATAGCTCTTGTCTGAGTCCCTCACTAAAAGCTCGTACTGCATATTTAGTTGCACAATAAACACTTCCTGCAGGAAAGACCACTCTGCCTGCAATCGATGAAATGTTTACAATATGACCAGATTTTTGTGCGATCATGTGAGGAATTGCAGCTGCAGTACAGTACATTACTCCTTTGATATTTACGTCAATCATTTGTTCCCATTCGTCTATTTTGAGATTTTTTACAAAACTCAAAGGCATTAGTCCCGCGTTATTTACCAAAATATCTACTCTATTCCATTTTTTTATTGCAGAATTAACCAAATTTTCACAATCACTGCGTTTTGTTACATCACATGATACAACAATGCATTCTACTCCAATTTTTTCAATATCTTTTTTGAGCTGTTCTAGTTTGTCAACTCGTCTTGCACCAATTGCAACTTTTGCACCAGCTTTTGCTATTGCAATAGCAGTTGCATATCCTATTCCGCTACTAGCGCCTGTTACTACAGCTACTTGATCTTTTATCATACTGAAAACTATTTTTCATCACACCGTCTTGCGTAAATAAGTTTTGTCAATTGAAAAATACTTTTGTTCACTAACACTAATTTAGGATCTCAATTAATTACAATTATGGAACAATTTGACTGTGCATATTGTGGACAAACACAAGATTTGCCTTTTGAATGCAGTTATTGCAATGACAAATTTTGTGCAGAGCACAGGTTACCAGAATCACATAGATGTGTAAAACTATTTCAAATTAGAGCAAAGAGATTTGGAGAAAAAAAGATCCAGAGAACAAAGGGAATAGGTAGACAAAGTTTCATCAAGCGAATTTTTGGAAAGTTCGGCTAGTACAGTGCTTTTTGCGGATCAATCTTTGAGAGTCTTGCTTGGTAAAACAAAGCTATTGCAAGTGCAAGCAATACACCAGCTGTCAGCCAATGAGCAACCTGCATTGTGAGATATGCTACACCAAATCCCACACACATTACTGCTTGGGTCAAGAGTTTTGCCCAGTTTCTAATCTTGGCCAGTCTGCAGATCATTTCTATTATAAATAATCCAGCAACTGGATACAGTATTATTTCAAAATAGACATCAAGATCTATTCCATTATGCATGATACATCACAATACCAGTTGTCTAATTTCTAGTCTTCCCAGCTTACCTTTATTGCGACTTTCTTTCCAATCAATGAACGTGCATTTTCAAAGGGTAATGTAGCAACATCTTCTGCTTCAAATGGTCCATATGACTGGAGATCGGTGCCCATTATCTGGTCTATGGGTTTGAGAAATCTAACCACAATTGATCTTGCTCTATGGTTTTCTCCCACGGTCTCTAAAAGTTTCAGTCTTCCATTAAGTGTAGCAGAAAGAATGGTTTCTTTTCTTTGTCGCAGCTCATCCTCAGAATCTAAAATGAATCTCTCTTCGTCAAGAAGATTGGAATAATCAATTTCATCCAACGATGTTGCCTTTTCAATTCTGATCTTCAAAAGAATTGAAGTCATCTCTGTTATCATTTTTACAAGTGATTCAGTAATCTTGGATTCAACTCCATCGTAATCATGATTCTTTATGTTTCCAAGAAATTCTGCAATATTATGATACAAGCTAGGGTCTACCTCCTGAACCGTATCGTTCTCTACTTCACGGAGAAGAATAGCATACAATAAATTTACATCAATTTTTTTTGTTTCTGACATTTCCATATCCAACAATACTTAAATCATAGACCTCTTTGTGTTATGATCAAGGTGCAAAATTGCCATATAAAGTGATTGGTGGAGAACCAGTACCAGTTTCTTATTCTGCAGAAGATGTTTTCTCAAAAATAAAGCACGATCAGATAAAATTTATCGATTTACAATTTACTGGCCTTAGAGGAAGATTTCATCACACTACAATTTCTGCAAATCTGTTTACTCCACAACAAATGCAGGATGGTCTGCCAAAACTTGATGGTTCTTCAATTGTAGGATTTTCATCAATTGAGGATTCAGATATGGTTCTCAAACCAGATCCTACCACTTTTGCAATAATTCCATGGATGGCAAATGCAAAAACTGCCAGATTGATTTGTGATGTATATCGTAGTAGAAATAAAGGCAGACTAGAATCTGACCCAAGAGGAATTGCTCAAAAGACAGAAAAATATCTAAAAACTCAAGGATTTGACAATAGTTACTGGGGTCCAGAAGTAGAATTTTTCGTATTTGATAAAATTAACTGGGATGTACTTACTCCTTACAAAGGCCAATCATATTCAATAGAATCCCAAGAGGCACCTTGGAGCCAAGACGGCAAGGGATATCCGATGGCACTAAAGAAAGGATACTATCCAAGCACACCAGCTGATACCTTGACAGAATTTAGAAATGATTGTGTCGAGTGCTTGAACGAATATTTTGGAATTTTATGTGATAACCATCATCATGAGGTAGCCACAGCAGGACAGTGTGAGATTGATATCAGATATGATACCTTAACCAACTCTGCAGATGGAGCACAGACATACAAGTATGTCATAAGAAACATTGCTAAAAAATATGATAAAGTTGCCACAATGATGCCAAAACCAATTTCAATGGATGCAGGTTCTGGAATGCATACAAACGTAAGCTTGTGGAAAGACGACAAGAACATGTTCTATGATAAAGACGACAAGGAAGAAGTCAGTCAATTAGCAAGATACTATTGCGGAGGAATTATGAATCATGCAAGAGCATTGTCTGCAATTGTTGCACCTACTACAAACTCTTATCACAGACTAGTTCCAGGTTATGAAGCTCCAGTGTATATTGCATGGAGTGCAAGTAACAGATCTGCAATAATTAGAATTCCATCTCACTTTAGAGGAGAAAGTTATGCAAAGATTAAGAGAATAGAGTTTAGAGCTCCTGATCCGTCATCAAATCCATATCTAGTATTTGCAGCGGTTCAAGCAGCAGGATTAGACGGAATCAAAAAGAAGATGGATCCTGGCGACCCAGTTTATGAAGACATTTACAAGATGACTAAAGCTCAACGAGTTGCAAAAGGAATTAGAGATTTGCCTGCAACTTTGGGAGAAGCACTTGATGAATTGGAGAGTGATAGAAAGTTCCTCGCTCCAATTTTCTCAAATGAGACTCTAGATAAATTAATTGAGGTAGAAAGAGCAGATGATCATGAGGTTTCAATAAGACCTCATCCACACGAATTCTATCTTTATTTCGATATCTAGAAAATAGAAAAATTTTTGATTAAATCTATTGTGATTGAATATGCAGATCTAATTGTGTTATTGTACTCTAGACTTTTCCAATTGCACCGTACACAAGGAACAATGCAGCTGAAGTGATAACCAACCCAATAATGAGATAGGCTTTCTTGTGTCTTTCAGCAGTAGCTGCTTTGTATATAGAGACAGTTCCTGCAAGGCCTACAAATAAGATCAAGGTACCAGAAATTACTAGATCCCAGCTACTATGAGTGATTATAGGATAGAACATTCCAGAGAGCAATGCAAAGAATGCTACCAGATAGATGTATCTTGCACCAGTTAGAATCTTGGTTGAGCCTATTTGCATAAAGTTCCTATCTAGATTAGTCAAATAAACTTTGAGAGAAATGGACTTGTTAATTACATATCCATAGGTGGCATACCCATACCACCCATTCCGCCCATGCCTCCCATACCGCCCATTCCACCCATACCTCCCATGCCTTCAGCTCCTGGCGGTGGTCCTGCAGATTTTGCAGTTGCAATAACATCATCGATTCTTAGTATCATAGATGCGGCTTCTGTTGCGCATGTAATTATTTGGATCTTGACAGAGAGTGGCTCAAAGATATCACTAGCGTGCATGCTAGCAACTTGTGCTTTCATAACATCAATACCAGTCCATTTGTTTCCTTTGAGTTGCTTTGAGCGCAATGATGCCAATGTATCAATTGGATCCATTCCTGCATTCTCCGCAAGTGTAATTGGAATTACTTCTAAAGAGTCTGCAAATTTTTCTACTGCAAGTTGTTCTCTGCCTTCAAGTGTTTTTGCCCACTCACGTAGCTTTGTGGCAGCATAAGTTTCTGGTGCACCACCACCTGCTACTATCAATGGTTTTTCCATTACATCTTTTACAACCATTAATGCGTCGTGGACTGATCTTTCTACTTCATCGACTACTCTTTGAGAACCGCCTCTTAGAAGAAGTGTAACTGCCTTTGGATGTTTGCAGCCTTCAATGAAGACCCACCTGTCAGTTTCTACTTTTCTTTCCTCTACTAGTTCAGCAGAACCGAGGTCTTTTTCAAACAAGTCATCGAAATTACTGATAATTCTTGCACCTGTTGCTTTTGCAAGTTTTGTCATATCACTTTCTTTTATTCTTCTTACTGTAAGTATTCCAGCCTTTGCAAGATAGTGTTGTGCCATGTCATCAATTCCCTTTTGACAGAGCAGAATATTTGCACCAGAAGCAATTACTTTGTCTACCATGTTTTTGATTATTTTCTGTTCTTCATCTAGGAATGATTTCATTTGTTGTGGATTTGTGATGTTTATCTTTGCATCAAACTCTGTCTTGTCAATCTCAAGTGCATTATTTACTAGAGCAATCTTTGCATTATCGATTTTCTTTGGCATTCCACTGTGAACAACTTCTTTGTCAAGTACTATTCCTTTGATAATTGCACAGTCCTTGATAGAACCGCCTGCTTTCTTTTCTACTTTGATATCATCAATGTCAACTAGATAGCCATCTTCTTTTCTCTCAGCTACTGCAATTACAGATTTTACAATCATGTCTGCGAGATTAGCAGAATCTCTTCTGACAAGTTTTGTCTGCATGGATGTTCTTGCAATTCTTTCAAGTACATCTTTGTCAGTTGCAGTAACTTTGTCTGCAATTTTTTCCAAGAGTTCTACTGCCTTTTGAGCAGCTTTTCTATAACCATCAACGATAATTGTCGGGTGTACGTCTTGCAAAATCAAGGCTTCTGCATTTTCTAATAATGCTCCTGCTAGAACTACAGCAGATGTTGTTCCATCACCTACTTCATTATCAGTTGCCTTTGAAATTTCAACCAGCATTTTTGCAGCTGGGTGTTGAACATCAATTTCTTTTAGAATAGTAGCACCGTCGTTTGTAATTGTAACATCACCTAGTGAATCAACAAGCATTTTGTCCATTCCACGAGGACCAAGACTAGAGTGAACGATTTCAGCAATTAGTTTGGCTGCTGCAATATTGTTTTTCTGTGCATCACGACCCTTGGTCTGTTGAGCACCATCCTTTAGAATAACAACTGGTATTCCACCAGCAGAAGGTTGAATCGACATATTTGCAAGAGGTCGATTTTCCCTTATTATGTCTTATGAGATCAGAATCCTTTACACTTGAAATAGATAATTTTCAACACCTCTTGAACGATGTTTTTAAATTAGGAAAACTGTCGGAACTAAACATGTCTCGTTCTTCACCGCGATCAGCTTACAATGAAGTGCTTTCAAAGCTCAAGACGCATAATCAATGGTTTGCAAATTCAATTCCTCTTATTGCAAGTGAGAATGTAACTAGCCCAGCAGTCCGAGAGGCAACAGTCTCCGATTTTGCTAACAGATATGCAGAAGGCTGGCCAGGTGAACGGGTCTATGCGGGTTGCATCTACATCGATGAGGTAGAATTCAAGTGCATGGAATTAGCAAAAAAATTATTCAAGGCAGAGTTTGTAGATGTACGACCAATTTCAGGTGTTGTTGCCAATCTAGCTATCTATTCAGCATTTTCAAATCCAGGCGATGTTATGCTTGCACCATCTATTCCATCTGGAGGCCACATATCACATGGTAAAAAAGAACATGCAGGTACTGCAGGTCTTGTCCATGGACTAGACATTGAATTTTATCCATTTGATGCTGAAGAGATGACAATTGATGTAGACAAGACAAAAGACAAGGTCAAAGAACTTGAAAAAGCTGGAAAGATTCCAAAATTGGCAATGTTTGGAGGTTCAGTCTTCTTGTTTCCACATCCAGTAAAGGAACTTGCAGATTTTCTCAAAAGTTACAATATGTTTGTCAATTATGATGGTGCACATGTAGCAGGCCTCATTGCAGGCGGACAATTCCAAGATCCATTAAGAGAAGGTGCAGATGCAATGACAATGAGTACACACAAGACTTTGTTTGGTCCCCAGGGTGGAATGGTTTGTTCATTTGAAAAATATGGTGAAAGTATCAAAAAGGCTACATTCCCAGGAATGACTAGTAATCATCACTTGCATCACATGGCAGGAAAGGCAATTGCTTATGCAGAGATGTTAGAATTTGGTAAAAAATATGCAGTCCAAGTCATAAAGAATGCAAAGGCACTTGCAGAATCGCTTAACTCATTTGGTTTTTCAGTACTTGGTGAAAAACGAGGATTTACGAAATCTCATCAGATAGTTGTAAATGTACTCTCATTTGGTGATGGTGGAACAATTGAGGCAGATCTTGAAAAAGCAAACATTATCGTAAATAGACAACTCATACCAGGAGATATCAAGGCTGGACGTAATTATTTCCATCCAGGTGGAATGAGACTCGGTGTTGCAGAACTCACACGACTTGGCATGAAAGAATCAGACATGAAAGAAGTGGCCAAGTTTATCAAAAAAGTGGTCATAGACAAAAAAGACAAGAAAAAAGTGGCAGCTGACGTCAAGAAATTTAGAAAAGAGTTTCAGAAAGTTCGCTATTGTTTTGAAAGCAAACATGGCGGCTATGATTACATAAAGATCCGCTAGGCAAAGTCTGTAAGAATAGATTGACTGCTTTCTTCTTTACCAAATACTAGCTCTAGTTCGTCCAAGAGAGAAAGTACACGTCCTCGAAGATAGGGCGATATCGTATACTTGTTCAGCATTCTTCTTGCCAGTTTGAGATATTTTTGTACAGAGGGCCTAGTCATGGTTTGAATCAATCTATTGCCGCAATCAAGACATTTACCAACAAGAGGAACTCTCCTGTAGCTTGCACCACATGTAGTACATCGGAAAGATTGGCCAGAATATGACCTGAGATTTCCCATGATATCAGGAAGCAGGTGAGTGGTCATTACCATTGAAACTACCTCACTTGGGTCAACTGCGTTTATGATGTCTGCAGTCCTTATCTGCATGTCAAGCTTCTCAAGTAATGAACCAAGTGTAGAGTAGGCACTCCTTGACTTTGATGTGGTCAGTGTAGATGTCATGTGTGTAAAATCATGTCCAAGAAATTGTCTTTCTGTTTCTAGTCTTGATTTTAGAATTTCTACATCTTTGATCTCACTTGCCTTTTCTCTTACAAGTGTAGCTTCGAAAAATGAAAGTGGGTACGCCTTTACAACTTCAAAGTTGTGAGCTTGTCTTTGTACTTCTTGAGGAATCACAATAGGTTGAACAAGTAATGGAGCATCCATCAGACCACCTATTCTATCAGATAAAAATAATCTTGAAAAATTAAGCAGACTGTCCATTAGCAACATGATAGAATCTGCATCACCATCAGCATCACGTCTTTTTGCAGAATGCCATACCGCAGTACCAAGGCACACTTGGGTATTGGTATATCCAATTATTCTGCCCACAATTCCAACAGATGTATGCGGTGCAAGACCGATGATTAGATGACCCACAAGATCATCAGTACTTCTCACATTGTAAAATGGCGGTCGTCCAAAAAGTTTTGCAAGTTCTCTGTCAATGTATTGACAGACAAAAACAAGACTGTCTCCACATTCTTTGGGAATTATTACATCCTGGACTCTGAGCTCAACAAGCTGATTAGAATTTTGCAGTGGATTGCCGTTTGTATCATGAGTATATCCAAGCTCAACTAGTTTTTCTGGAGTTACTCCAATCCAAGATGGCCTAAAGTGTGAGAGTGGTGCATTGGTGGTATCAAATCTTATTGTACCATCCTTGAAGACATTAAGTCCAAGACTTTGCCTTATCAGGCCCTTTTCAAGTGGTTCTGGTACCCTATCTTGGTTTATGAGCTCTTTTACGCCCTTGAATGGCTCCTGAGCCCTAAATCCAGTCCTTTCCTGAGCAGTATACAAGAGATCTTTGAGAGGAAATGAACGATACGAGTGCCCATGTGCACGAGACTTACATTTTGGGCAATAATCTGTCTCAATCTCATCTCTGCATTTTTTGCATATGTAAATTGTATTTGTTTTTGCATTACATTTGGGACATGCTATACTGATAGAAGGAATGTTACAGTTTTTGCAGAATCTATTGTAAATGTTACAGTAAAAGTTTGGCTGTTTTGCTGCCTTGAGCAAATCACGGGATGCCCCACCTTTGTTTCCCACTGGAAATAAAGTATGTACTGGAGGCTTCATTTTTCGTAATGCAGCTTTTTCTGGTCTTCCGACTCTTACTCCAATGGAGGTTGAAAATTTATTTGGTATTTTTATGCCAGATGATTTTGTTATGATTTGTGGAACAGAAAGATCTTTTTCAAGTTGGATCTGTTTTCTAAATAATAAATAGAAAAAGACCTTGGCTTCTATTTCTTTTAGAAGAAGAGAGTCTCCTGCAACTTCATGTGGAACGCCCAATTTTTCTAGAACATCTTTTGCATCTATTGGATAAATGATGAGATCTGAATCAAATTTTGTAGGTTTGAGAATTTTTTCAAATTCTTCAACTGTGATTTGATCCCAATAGTACAGATAATGGGGATGAAGACCAATACCAAAATTCAATGATATTCTAAAGGCTTCTTCCAGATCAGGTATCTTGGATACATAACTTAGTAGTTCAGTATCATTTGGTTCGTACTTGAGTACTTTGTCTTGAAGTTCCTGAGCCCAAAACTCTTCTACATATCCAGTCGGTACAAGTTCAGCGTTATTTTCTAAAAAGTCTCCATAACTTATCAAAATGTCACCAAGATGCAAAATCTTTGCAATATGCGGTTTCAGGGAAATCCCATGTGCAGTGTTCTTTATTTTTACAACATTTCCATTTGTTAATCTAACAATAGGAGTATCAATCGAATCCACAAAGGCTACAGTTGAGGCTTTTCCAGGCACATCGAGCTTAATCTGAGTGCCTACGGCTATTGCATGGTCAAGTATCTCTGCAACTACAGGATGGATACCAATTGAGGCAAATCCAGTATTACAGGAACGACCATATCGTAGTCGAAACCCCCCAAGCTTCTTAGGCATGGAAAGCACTGATCTGCCTGTAATTACCTCTCTCATTCTATGTGCTGCTGCATCGGCATCACCCGTTTGAATGGCCCCCTTGAGGTCTTTGAGCCAGTCCCAGCCATCAAGTTTGTACAATTCAATGAGTTTGAGTAGTTTGCGGGATCTCCCAATTAGGCCATCATTTAGAACACGAAGAGCACCACCACGAACCCTATTGGTGCCTATTCTTACCATGTTCCTGTGGCTTACAATCTCAACTAGGTCAGTATCTACACCATCAAGTTCTACTGGAAGGTTAGAGATGACATTTATCACATCTTGGTCAGGAACATGGAATTGAAAGCTTCCAACCTCTCTTTCGTATACCCTTAACTCTTCTACAAACCGGCCAGTCTCATCATCAAATGAGTTTGCCTGATATTTTGCAAGCCCAGCTATCTTTCGTACATGATCTGCAATGAGCATAGTAGAGGCAGCTTCTGTTCCTCCTGCTGACCTGATAGGACCTGCAAATGATACAGACAGGTATTCAGTACCATCTGCGTTTTTCTTGATCAGAACCTCACTGATGCCTTGAAGGGGAGCAATAGTGACTCCTTCTGTAACTATAGCCAAAGCCACACGTACTGCAAGATCAAGCTTTTCCTGAAGGTCTGTATCAGGTCCAGAGTACTTGCCTTGTGCGATATCTTCTGCAAGTCTTAGAGCAGCTAATTCTTTTGTGGTATTTTGAATGAGAGATCTTAGATTGTCAGTTACGTCAATGTCGTGCATTTTAGATACACGATCTGCAAGATCAAAAGCGATCTTGGGTTCCACCATTCCAGAAGAATCTGAGAGTGTTGCCTTGGCAGATGCGGCTTGTTCGAAAATAGTAAAGACTTCTTCTGATATTTTGGTATAATATGCAAAATAGTCTTGAGGCATTGGGACCTCTTTGAGTCTCAATGCTAGGTTTTCAGACATGTTATTTCCTTATGGATTGGATGGCTTTTACGATATCGGAAATTGTTTTGAAACTTCCGCCCTTTTCAATGAAAGTCCCAATTACGATGGCATCTGCACCAGCTTTTGCTATCTCTTCAGCAGTTTCTGGGCTTCGAATACCTCCGCCCACTATAAGAAATCCTTTGAAAAGTTTCCTTACTGCAGCAACCATTTCAGGTTTCACGTTAGATTTAGCTCCAGAACCTGCTTCCAAGTACACAAATCGCATTCCCATGAATTGAGCAGACAAAGCATACATGACGGCTAGGCCTGGCTTGTCAAAGGGAATTGTTCTCACCGAGCCTACATGCCAGACAGTGGTCCCTTCACCAATAATGATATAGGCTGTAGGAAGAGGTTCAAGACCAAATCTTAGAACACTTGGTGCTCCCAAGGCTTGTGCCTGTGAGATAAAGTATGGATTATCCGAGTTCAAAAGTGAGCTGAAAAGTATTGCATCGGCACCAGGAACCACGCCTGTAACGTTTCCAGGAAAGAGAATTACAGGTATCTTGACTGCTTTTTTGATACTAGATACGGTCTCAGTCATTGTAAGTTGATCAACAGCCGATGAACCGCCAACTAAAATTGCAGAAGCGCCATTTTTTTCCGCTTCTTTTGCTAATGTTGAGGCAGAACGTCCTGCAGAATTTTCAGAATCGATTAACACGAAGAGAAGTGTTCCCTTTTTCTTTCTTGTAGCGTGAAGATAATTCTCTGTCTTTTGCATATGGATGGTTGAATATCTATTGATTAAAAGTTTAATTGAATATAGTCATACAGATTTGTATAGCTATGAGCGATCTACCTGATGATAATTTTAGTAATATTATTAAACAAATTATAAAAAAATCATCATTTACTGAAAGACAAATTGCAATTATTTTAAAACGTAGAGACCTTGTAGACTCGCAGTTTACCATCAGTAAAGGGGCATTTTATCGACAAGTAACTCAATCTAAAGACAAGTTAACTGCACTATGCTATTCGTGGATCCTACTTAGGAGTCTAGGCGTGCTTAGTAGTGATGATATAGATGTGATAAATCGCCTTTCTGAGCAGGTTTCTGTGATACAAAGTAGTGATGTTTTTCCAGAACGTGAGGAACAAATCATGTCTGTGATACAGGAGGTACTAAAACGGACCTGCAATCTATGATTTGGCTTCAAAAATAGGCATGTTTTTGCAAATAGTTGTGATAAGATGTGATTAGATGTGTTTGATATTGATGTGTAAGATGTGAAATAATTTTACTCAAACATGATAAATCACATCACTTGACGTTACATCGTGATGTTAGTAGACATACCAGACGTAGGAGTTATTTTAAGCGTATTTGCGTCATTTGTTGGTGGACTAGTAGCTATTACGGTGTACAACAAGGTAAAGCCACGACTGAAATCAGATGCAGAAAATGCAAAAATTCTAACAGAACGCTTACAGTATTATGAAAATTTGTTAATTGATATGAAAATTCGTTTAGATTCAGTAGAAATGGCACAGGAAACCCAGGAAATTCCTCAGGCACAAATTCCAAAGCCAAAGGAGCAAAAAATACAGCAAGAGACACCAGTAATGATCAAAGAGGAGAAGCCAAAGGAGAGAATTCAGAATATGCAGTTTGGAAATGTCACTGATCATGTTCTACGCTTAATCACAGAGAAGCCGATGACATCACGTGACATACAAATCACATTAGGAAGGACTAGAGAACATACATCACGTATGCTAAAGAAATTATTTGAGGAAGGTTTGGTCGAAAGAGACATGACAACAAAGCCATTTTCTTACAAAATAACTGACAAGGGCCTTACAAGAATAGGGGTTGTCAAGATGGCACCAGCCCAATAACTTTTAGAACACCAATAGTTTTCAGATCAAGAAATTAGAACTGACCGATTATTTTCTAATTAATTTAATCTACAAACTCTCTAGTTTTCTATCAAAGTCATCAAAAATCATTATAATTTAATAATCCTAGTTAATTGTAAATTCTTAAATTATTGTTCTTATAATGTAATAACGTGTCTAATGAACAATTAATCAAAATTACCACTGCAGGAACAATCTCAATCCCTAAAGACTTTAGAAAGTTCTTGGAACTTCAGAAAGGAGACTATGTCAAGATCACAATAGATGGTGATCATCTAGTGGTCAAAAAGGTAGTAATCTCCTAAGGCCCACTCTTTTCTCTCTGGGCTATCTTTAGTATCTGGTAGGCCCACTCTTTTCCTTGTTTTTCCCTAGCTACCCTACCCTTTACTGCAAATCTGGATAGATATGTCGAGATTACACTCAGCTTAATTGGCTCCTCATACTCGTCTTCATATTTTTCCAATATCATGGAGGAAGTAAATTTGCCTATGGGGAAATTCTTGTCTATTACATTCCATATCTTGGCTCCTATGGAATCTAATTGGGTTCCTCCCCCCTCTGGTTCTTCTATATTCATAAGATTCATCAATTCGAATATCTTTAGCATCTTTTCACGGGTAACATTACCCTCTAGGCTAAAGTTGTACTTGGCTCCATCCGAGTCCTCCAAGTCTATTCTGATTCTTTTTCGGGCCATTGGGATCGATCTGGTTAACTGTTAACACTTGAACAGATCATAGAAGATTTGTTAACTAGTGGGTTTGTTAACATTCACTGCCTAGCCCATGCCTGGCTGTTTTTGGCATCTTAACAGGCCTTACGAGTCTTATATCCAAACAGGCTCATATTTCATGCCTAGAGTGGAAACAATGGGGTATTCTTTGGGATGTTAACAATGTTAAGAGCCATCTTCACGCCTGGACTGGAAATAAAGGGGTCATTTTGGGCTTTTTAGGACCTAATCTTAACAGAAAGTTCACTAATTGTTAATATCATCTTAGGAAGACTCACACACCTATACTTCCACTCTAGCTTTATTTAAAAAATTTTTTTAATGAAAATAAAAATAATTAATGATATACTAAATTTGGTTTAGTTATTCTATTCTAATCTAATTAATTGAGTAGAGTCCTTATGTGGATAGAGAAGAAACAGTGGTGTGTGGGTCAATGACAAAAGATCCGATTGATAAATTATTAGATGATGCACAAAGTGGAAAATCATTATTCAAAAATCGTGAAGTCCTACATTTTACATTTATTCCTGACATAATTTTACACCGTGAGGATGAACAAAAAAAGGTCACCCAATCACTATTACCACTATTAAAAAAATCACGTCCTTCCAATCTACTAGTTTATGGAAAACCAGGTACAGGAAAAACTCTAGTAGTAAAGAAAGTTCTTGGTAAGATACAAGAACGAGTAAAGGATAATTCTTTTCCAATTCAACTACTTTATGCTAATGCAAAAGAAGAGACCACTCTTTACGGATTACTAGTAAAATTGGGCAGACAATTGGGTCTTACATCACAAAAAGAATTACCTTCTACAGGGCTTTCAATTAGTGAAGTATTCAATCGTATTATTGCAGTAATTGAGAAGAATGAGCTAAACACGGTGTTTGTGATTGATGAGATTGATTATCTCGTAGAACTTGTCTCTAAATCAGGTAAAGACGTATTTTATTCACTAACCAGGGCCAACGAGAGGCTAAAAAAAGGCACATTAACCTTGATTGGAATTTCCAACGATCTTACATTCAAAGAACGACTAGATCCTAGAGTTCTGAGCAGTTTGAGTGAGGAAGAGGTAATCTTTACCAATTATACCGTTGGACAGATCAACGAGATACTTGATGAACGTATCAAGGTCGCCTTTATACCAAATACTGTAGAGCAGGCGGCCCTAAACCTATGTTCTGCCATGTCTGGCCAGGAACATGGGGATGCAAGAAGGGCAATTGACCTTTTACGTGTTGCAGGCGAGATTGCCGAGCGTGAACAATCTGATACAGTAAAGGAGGACCACATACGAAGAGCCTCTCTTAAGATGGAGGAAGATAAGGAAACCACCGCATTGAACTCATACCCATTACATGAAAAATTACTCATCCTTGCAGTAATGAAGGCAAGTGGAAATACAACTGGCGAGATATACCAATCATACAAAAATCTATGTAAAATTACAAGACAAAAAGAACTAACCCAGCGTAGAATTACACAAATGCTAAGTGAGATAGAAATGACTGGATTAATCACAGGAAAAATTATTCATCAAGGAATGCATGGGAGAACAAAAAAATTCAATCTCACACTAAATGCAGATACTGTAAAAAAAGCGTTCAAAGAAGATCTGACCTTAGAAGATCTCTTGTAAATTTTAATTAGAATTTTCTGTAAAGTCTTTTGTAAAAACCTTCATTGTGGCAAGGTTTACAATAATGGCAATTCCTGGCGTAGGGCTGATTCCAACACTTGCTTGAAATGGAGTCTGGCTTTGCCATGCGCCAGAGTTTACAATCAATGTTCCCTTGTACATGTCAAGCTCAACAACATGGATGTGACCAGAATGTAAGATGTCTGGAACTTCAGATATTACCATCATGTCTTCCAATTCTGGTGCAATTGGAGTTCTCTTGCCATATATTGGACTTAGATGCCTGGTTTTTAGCAAAACCCGCATGGCTTTTGCCGGTTGTGCATAGCTCAATCCAGGTGTGCTGCCAACGACGTCATCAAGGCTTTGACCATGAAACATCAGTATCTTTACACCGTTTAGCTCAAGCAGGGATGGATTTCCCAACATGAAAAAATTCTCTCTATTCCAGAGGTGCATGTTGTGCTTTTCTGGAATTGCAGGCTGGGGCAGGGCTCTTCTTCCTGGGTCGTGGTTTCCAGGAATGATGAATACCTTGATGTGTTTTGGGATCTTGTCTAAAAGCTCGGTAGCCTTTGCCATCTGCTGGTCTACATCTAACAACAAGAGTTCCTTGTCTTGGTTTGGAAAGATACCTATTCCGTCAATAATGTCTCCACCCACTAGGACAAACCTGACCTTTCGTGCTATCGGGTCTGGGCTTGAAAGCCATGAAACAAACTCTGCAAACTCTTTTTCCATAAAGAATTTGCTTCCCACGTGTAAATCCGAGATGAAGACAGCATAGGTCTCAGTCTTTGAACGATTTGCTATGTGTTCAGGTATGTCTGGAACAAGAATTTCTTTAACAAAAAATCCACCATTCTTTCCACTTGCAATTGATACCATGACAAACTGATCAATCTGCAGAGAATTTGCGGTTTCTTGTATCTCTTTATTGAAAATTAACAATTCTATTGAGCCCGAGGGATCATCTATGACCAACTTTGTGACATCTCTGTCTATTCTTCTGTCCATCAGAAGACCTGCGATGTAAGTCTCATCATCCAACTTACCGTTTGTCACGTTTGAAATGGGAGTTAGTTTCTTTGACTGTGAACGCTGCATCATAATTTTAAGTAATTTTACATATCTGTCTTTGAATAATGCATGAAATCCCTCAATCCCTTCTGCAGATGTAACCTTTTTTGTTGGATCAAACAAAATTACATGATTATTTTCAATACTATCATCTATCTCTGATTCTACAAACATTTTGAGGTCACTTTGATTAATCAAAAACATATTTTGCTTAGATTTTTCTCGAACCACTTGTTTGATTATATTCTGAAGTTCTTTTACATCAATTTTCTCTAATATCTTAAACGCATCAGGATGAATCTGAAATCCTTTACTTAGTGCATAAGTTATGGCCGAGGAAACTTCTTCTTTCAACAAGGTCTCATAATACGACTTTTAATTAAATCTGATCCAACCACCAACCTCAAATATAGTTCTCTTAAAAATGGATTATTGTTCGGTAGGCCAAGAGTTCTAGTATTTGTTATTTTTATTGGAATTTTCTCTTTATCTTATTTAATCGGAACTCAAAGCAAATTATCTGATGAAGAATCACAAACATTTCTTAAAGAATTTCAAAAAGTAGTTGAAGGAATTGATGCCATAGGAATTTTTGAACACAACGCATCAGTTGCACTACCTATGTTTATTCCAGGTGCAGGACTTGCCTGGGGTTCATTTGCAGCTTGGTCAACAGGAGTTGCGTTTGAGGCTCTAGTGACAACAACTCCAACACTTGCAAAAGTTCCTCCACTAGCATTACTCTACTTGTCGCCCTTTGGCATAATGGAGCTCGTGGCATATTCAATTGGAATGTCAAGAAGCCTTTTGCTCATACTTGTAATAATAAGAAAAAAATCTCTAAAAACTGAACTACGTCAAACTGCTATAGAAATAGGAATTGTCTTGGCTCTTCTGCTTGCTGGGGGATTCATTGAATATTATATGATTCAACAATTTGGATCAAATGTAGTTCATCCAAAAACTAGTCTGTAAAGACAATTAACCGGGAATTGCCTAATTGTGTGATAAATTATACCTAGTAATTAAATATGCAATAAGGAGTTGGATAATCTAATGAAATACGTATTTCTGTTTCTAATGGTAATTGCAGGACTTGTTGCTACTACAATGTATTTGCCCAATGCCTATTCTGATTTCTCACCCAACGGAAAGTACTTGATTGATGCTTCAGGCTATCTTTCAGGAAACAAAACCATTTTTGATTCAAGTATTGCTTTACAAATTACAGCAGGAGCTAACAATGGTACCAGCATGCAAGCCACACTTGATAATGGTCTTGTTACTGTAGCAAATACACAATATCTTAATTCTGGATTATGGCAAGTCGCAATCTTACGAGACAACAAGTATTTTGTAATACAAGGTAATGCACAGGATGAAAACGAAAATATGATTCATATCAATTTGTTTGGAAGAATAATCGGTAGCAACCAAGATGGTTCTGTTTTTACCATATCTGGAAAGATAACTGGATCTGAAACTATGAAAGCAAGTTACAGTGCTAAAGTATTATCTGCGGGTACTGTAACTACAAAACCGATTACATCTACCACACCTACTACCACTACAACTACGCCGTCATCATCTACAGTGGTGAACATAAGCATTCTACAAGGCGCATCTAATATCAACAACCAAGTCCATTATTCACCATCAAATGTACAAGTAGCTCTTGGTACCACTATAGTTTGGACTAACAATGATTTGGTTCCACATAGAATAATGAGTGGTGTGGCATCCGCAATAACCACTAATCAATCAACTACTACGCTTATTTCTGATGGCAAGATTGACAGCGGTGTAATAGCTCCAGGTCAGTCATTCCAGTATACAATAACTAGTTTTGATACTACTCAATCGCTAGATCCTAGGGTTGCAGCACGCTACAACATTCCACAAGCTGAAACAGTAGGTGACATTACCTTCTTTGATCCCACTTACCAATTCATGGTCGGAATAATTGCACCACTTTCACAATCATCAACTATGCAAGCACAAACAGCTCAAATGAGCATACTTAACGGCGCATCAAATTCTAGTAACGTACAATTCCTTTCACCATCATCACTCCAAATTACACCAGGTACAATTGTAGTTTGGACTAACAATGATTCTGTTCCACATAGTATATCGAGTGGCCAGTTAATATCCACAACCGAAAGTGCTGGCGGAAAAGGTGCTGCTGGAAAAACAGTTAGTCCCCACTTTATTTCAGATGGAAATATTAACAGTGGTCCAATAGCTCCGGGACAAAGTTATCAAACTACTTTTAGCAGAACTGGTTCTACACAAATCTTTGATCCAACATATTCATGGATAAATGGAATTATCATTTCATCACCTGCACCAACAACTCAAATTGCTCCAGTCAAAATTAGTATAAACCCAGGCTCATCATCAGCAAAGGGAAGTGCAACTCAGCAGACGTATAATCAATACAATACATACTATACACCAGATACTATACAGATAGTTCCTGGTACTCCTATTATTTGGACTAACAATGATTCTATAGCTCATACCATTTACAGTGGTGTTAGTACACAAAAAAATACCAATCCATTTACTCCTGATGGAAAAATAGTAAGTGGTACGATTGCTCCAGGACAAACATTCACGGTTATTGTAAATGATACTGGAATTGTTAGATTCTATGATCCGCAGTATACTTGGATGAACGGTGTGATAATTTCAATGCCACCAACTTCATCATATGTAATTGGTAACACACCACCTCAATAACCAAACTCTGAACTCTAAAATTATTTGAAATTAATGTATGATTCTAGCTTTGTCTGATCAAAAACCATTACAGAGAGATCAGAGAATTGTTTTCCTTCCAAATCTTTGACCTTGCCAATAAAATGTGTCTCTTTCTCAGTAGTTAGAAATTCAAAGACATGTACCTTCATCTTTGAAGTGTCAAATCCATGATCTTTTAGGTATATTGCTATCTCTGATTGCATAAAGTGCTTGGAGGGTTCTTTTGGCCAAGGTCTTGGTACAAGTATTACACTGAATCCATCAATGAGTGCTTTTTGAAGCTCAAGTTTCTTTTCCTCGATGCTTGTGGAAATGTGCATAGTAATGACCTTGCTCTTGTCTGTTGGCACTTTTGCCTTTGATGCCGCAACCTGTGTGGAACTAATTCCTGGAATAATTTGTACATCACCAAATATCTCAATTAATCTATCTACGACTTCTGATTCTGAGAAATTCACATCTCCTGTAAAAGGAACAACACATGTCTTGTTTCCCAAAGTCTTTGAGACCTTTTGGTATGCCTCTTCCTGATCTTTCATAGTGATTTCATGTATCTCTTTGTTGTTCAAGAGAGCCTCTATCGTTTTGAGCGTGTATTTGTATCCAATAACAATATCCGAATTTAGTACTACTTCTTTTACTATCTCTGTTACATATTTTGGTGATCCTGGTCCAACACCAACAGCATAGACCTTTCCCATAAATGCCGTTTTGTAATGTTCAATATATTTCAGCAATGCAGAATTCTATTTTACCAAACATCGTCAACTTCATCAAGTTCTTTGAATTCCTCAACAGGTTTTTCACGCATCACCTTCAATCGAGCAATATCTCTATCAAAGAACAGGTCTATTGACCAATCAAGAAAAATTCTTACTTTTTTATCCAATCGCGGAATTTTTGAGAGATAAATCACTCTCCAAAGCATCCATGCAAAAATTCCATGCAAATGAATTCCAAACATGCTTGCAATTGCACTCCGCTTTCCTATTACTGCCATCTGGCCTTTAGGTGAATACACAAATTTTTCCTTCTCTTTATTTGTGATTAAAGCATGAAGGTTTTTTGCAACAATTTCAGCTTCTGATTCTGCACTTTGTGCTGTTGGTGGAAGAGGTCTGTTTGTTTTGGGATCAATAAGATAACAACAATCTCCAACTGCAAAAACTTCAGGAAAATCAACTGCTTGAAGAAATTCATCTACTACAATTCCACCTCTGTTGGTTTTGAAGACTGATTTTTTTATAATGTCTACGGGTGTAACACCTGCAGTCCACACCAAAGTTTTTGTTTGTATTGCACTCACAGAAGATTGTTTATTGGGATCTGTAGACGGTTGAGCATCTTCGATTAAAACTTCATCACCAGTAAAACTAGAAAGTTTTGTACTGACCTTAACTTCTATTCCACGTTCATGAAGTTTTTCCAAAGCAAATTTTGCAAGCTTTTCATTAAAGCCTGGGAGTATTGCTGACATTGCCTCAAGAACAATAACTCTAATGTCAGTTTTTTCAATATTGGGATAAAATTTTCTAGCATCATGTAACAAGTCCATTAATTCTCCTGCAGTTTCTATACCTGCAAATCCTCCCCCGACAATCACAAAAGTAAGCAAGCTTTTCTTGAGGATTGGATCAGTTTCATTATCTGCTTGTTCTAACATGTCTATGACTCTATTTCGCAGTACTACAGCATCATTGAGAGTCTTCATTGAATAAGCTAATTCTTCTAATTTATCCATTCCAAAGAAATTTGTCTGACTACCAAGAGCCAAGACAAGATAATCATAATGTAACGAAATTCCACGTTTTTCTTTTGTACCATTAAGAGTTACTGTTTTGCCATATGGATCAATATTTCTGACTTCAGCTTCATAGAACTTGGCTCTCTTCAACAAAGTTCTAACTGGAATTACAATATGTCTAGTCTCAATTGTTCCAGAAGCTACTTGAGGGAGCATTGGTGTAAATAAGAAAAAATTATCCTCACTTACCATAGTGATCTGAATTTCCTCTTCCTTTGGGAAGTATGATTCAAGTTTTCTTACACATTCTACCCCTGCAAATCCACCTCCTAAAACAAGAATTTTTTTGGCCTTAGACATTGTATTCATCTAATGTTATTTGCGGGCATAAAAAAGGTAATAATGATTCCTCATCATGTTCCACATGTTATTTGAGCGAAAGGTAAAATATGCTGATTTGTGAAGTTAGGACATGAAGAAAGAGTACATTATTGTAAGAATAGACGCATCACCGGATGGGGCTCCATACGTAATAGTCTCGCTTTCTACATCAAAGGATTTTAGAGAACAAAGTACTCCCCCATCACCATTTGGTGCTGGAGGAGTGATGGGTTTTACAAATATGGATGATATGGTGAAAAACCTCAACAAAATGCTCTCTGGAGGTATGGGTCAATCAAGTTCTACAACCTCAATCAAGCTTGATATGCACGAATACAAAGAACTGAATCTTGCAGTGGGAGACAAGGTCTACCTAGAAATGACAAAAGCAGAAACTAGTGGAATTTAGAAAGATATTCTAATGCTAGCGAGATATTTCTCTTCTTAAAATTTGATATGCTCTGGCAGCATCTTTTTCATACAAAACCGTCACTATGTAATCTTGTCCGAAAAACGCATTAAAAAGCTCGATTCCATTATCATGTAGGATCTCAGACACGTACGAAACTACGTCAGAACTATGTTCAGATTCGGGGATGTGTATTGTTATCTTTGCTAATCCTGTTTGAAAGAAATTTCGATGTGATGAAAACGATTCTAAAATTTTTCTTATACCGCTTATGTCCTCAGTCATGAATCTAAAAGAATCAGTAGATCGGAAAAATTCGTAGTCTGGATCAATTTGCATGAATCTATCCATCAAATCTACAGCATCTTTCATTTCAAAATCTTCTGACGAAAATCTAATGTCTACAATTCCATCAGTCAAAGAAAGTCTTGCATTTTTTAATACTGTCTCATTTTGTACATCGTCTTTTTTTTCAAAAGAATCTGCATATCTTTTGATTGCAACCACAATTGTGTTGGGGTTTACTGGGCCTCCTACTAGTGATTCAACTTCTGTTTGGAGTTTTATTGCAAGTGATGTGTAATTTATCAAGCCCATTTTGATGCAGTCGTAAACAGATCGATTTTTTGTGATTATCTCTCTCACTGCATCAGGAACCGAAAGATTAGGGGTTCGCATAAGAGTAATGCTATTGCTAATTATATTAATTTATGTAAAATAATAATTGGTTATCCCATAATATTTATATAATGTCATACCTATTACATTATATGCATAACTATGACATAGATGAATGGGATGAGATTGACCAGATCTTCCAAAAAATGACGCTGCCTTTCAAGGGATTGGGTAAAATTTGGAATGACATGACCAGCTCTGAGAACACACAGACATTTGGTCCTTACTACTATGGGTATTCCCTAACTGTAGGACCTGACGGAAAGCCTGTGGTTAAAGAATATGGAAATGTTCAACCAGGTCTTCTCCAGAAATCAGAAGCAAGAGAACCATTTGTAGATGTTATCGTAGATAACAAAGAAAAGGTTCTCAAAATTGTAGCTGAGATGCCAGGGGTAGAAAAGAAAGACATCAAGATCGAAGTCGTAGGACGAGCTGTAAATCTTGATGCAGAAAATGGCGACAAAAAATATCAAACAAAAATCCCAATCAAACAAAAGGTTGACGAGGATTCTGTCAAGGCAACATATTCTAATGGAATCTTGGAAGTGAAGTTCAACCTCAAAGAAGAGGATCGACCGCAAGGGAGGACGGTGCAGGTCGAATAACTTTATTTTTTGGTGATAAAATTATGAGTGAAATTATATTAAAAATTGCAGAGGCAACACAAAGACATGTTGGAAAAGGAATAGCTGTAGTAGATCCAAAAATCGTTGAAGATAATGGATGGGAAGCTGGCCAAATTCTTGAGTTAATAGGAAACAGGAAGAGCCATGTTAAGCTCTGGTCTGGATATGCTCCAGATTATGGTACAGGGATAATCAAGATAGATGGAATTACTCGTCATAACATAGGATCAGGGATAGGAGAAAAGATTACAGTAAAGAAAGTAGATGCAATAGAAGCTGAACAGGTAACACTTTCGCCTATAGAGAAACTAGGTGAAGAAGGACTTCAAGAGTATATGCAAACATACTACATGGGTCATGTGCTAACTACTGGTGATACATTAATCGTAACTACGCAAATGGGCGGAAAAACACAACTTGTTGTTAGTGGTACTATACCATCTTCAAAACCAGTGATTGTATCAGAACAAACCGAGTTCAAATTGGGATCTCTAACCAAGACAATTGATAATTCTATTCCTAGGATAACATATGACGATCTTGGCGGACTGAGAAACGAGGTTCAAAAGATACGAGAAATGGTAGAACTTCCTATGCGACACCCAGAACTATTTGAAAAACTGGGAGTTGAAGCACCAAAAGGAGTACTACTCTATGGTCCTCCTGGTACAGGAAAGACACTACTGGCAAAAGCTGTTGCAGGAGAAACCAATTCTCACTTTACCTCTATTAGTGGTCCTGAAATTATTGGAAAATTCTATGGAGAAAGCGAAGAGCGATTGCGAGAGATATTCAAACAAGCAGAGGAAAATTCTCCAAGTATAATATTCATAGATGAAATTGATTCGATTGCTCCAAAGAGGGAAGAAGTAACAGGAGAGGTAGAAAAGAGAATTGTCTCCCAGCTTCTAACTTTGATGGATGGAATGAAATCAAGAGGCAAGGTAGTTGTAATTGCAGCTACCAACAGACCTGACTCGATAGATCCTGCATTACGTAGACCAGGAAGATTTGATCGTGAAATAGAGATTGGAATTCCAGATCAACAAGGAAGAACTGAGATACTAAACATCCACACTCGAGGAATGCCAATTGAAGAAAAAGTAAACTTGGATCAGATTGCAAAAGTAACTCATGGATTTGTTGGTGCTGATTTAGAAATACTTGCAAAAGAAGCTGCCATGAGATCCCTTCGAAGAATTTTGCCTGATTTAGATCTAGAAGCAGAAAAAATTCCAGTAGAAATTCTTCAAAAAATTATCATTACAGATAATGATTTCAAGGATGCACTAAAAGAGATAAGACCATCTGCATTACGAGAAGTTCTTGTTCAGGTACCAAATGTAACATGGGAAGATGTTGGTGGATTAAAATCTCTAAAGGAGGAACTCTACGAATCTGTTGAATGGCCACTCAAACACAGAGAAGCCTTTGAGCATGCAGATGTTGCAGCTCCTAAAGGAATCTTACTCTATGGTCCTCCTGGTACAGGAAAGACATTGATTGCAAAGGCAGTTGCACATACATCAGAATCTAATTTCATCAGTATCAAGGGTCCTGAATTACTCTCAAAATGGGTTGGCGAATCTGAAAAAGGAGTCCGTGAGATATTCAGAAAGGCACGCCAAGCTGCTCCATGCATCATATTTCTTGATGAACTTGATTCGTTGGCTCCAAGCAGAAGCTCAGGTAGTTCTGACTCTGGTGTTACAGAAAGAGTAGTGTCTCAATTATTGACTGAGATAGATGGTCTTGAGGAATTACATGATGTATTGATAATTGGTGCTACTAACAGAGTAGATCTTATCGATAGTGCATTACTACGACCTGGAAGGTTTGATAGAATTATTGAGGTGCCATTACCAGATGCAGAGGGACGTGAAAATATATTCAAAATACATACTAAAAAGAAACCAATTGCAGAAGGTACTGACTTTGCAAAACTAGTACAGTTGACTGATGGTTTTAGTGGTGCAGAAATAGAAGGAGTCTGCAATAGAGCAGCCATGAGTTCTATACGACGATATGTAGACAAGAAAGAAAAGAATGTAAAAACAATCAAGGTAACACAAGAAGATTTCCAGAACGCAATACAAAAGATGGGACCGCCTACTTCAAAACCAAAACAAGTGATAACACCATCAATTATATGATAAATTGATTGATATCAACTGACGGCAAAGGAAGCAATTCTTTATCAAAAATTACCTAATGACAAGGTCAAATGTACAGCATGTGCTAGATATTGTGAAATTGGAAAAGATCAGATTGGCCTTTGTGGAATAAGGGCAAATAACAATGGCAAACTTGATCTTCTTGCATATGGCAAAGTAATTACTGGTCATGTAGATCCTATTGAGAAAAAACCAGTAACTCACTATCGACCTGGTACTAGCATATTTTCTATTGCGACAACTGGATGCAACTGGCTTTGCAAATATTGCCAAAACCATGACATCAGTCAACGACGAAAGATAGAAGGAACTGACATGACACCTCAAGAAGTAGTTGACTTGGCAAAACAATCAGGTTCTGATGGAATTGCGTATACCTACAATCAACCGTCCATATTTATCGAATTTGCACGTGATTGCGGTGTTGCTGCAAGAAAAAATGGATTGTTCAACATTTTTGTCTCAAATGGTTATGACACTCCAGAAACAGTCAACATGATGAATGAATTTCTTGATTGCATTACAGTAGATTTCAAGGGAAGCGCAGAGCCACAATTTTCACGAAAATACATTGGAATTCCAGATCCTCAACCGGTATTTGATACACTCAAAGAAATACACAGTAAAACAAAGATTCACGTAGAGATAACTGACTTGATAATTCCACGAGTTGGTGATAATCTGGAATATGCCAAAAAATTATGTCAATTTATCTATGATGAGTTTGGACCGGATATGCCAATACATTTTCTTCGATTTCATCCAGACTACAAAATGATGGATTTCGAGTCAACTCCAATACCTACTCTTGAAAAACACTATGAAATTGCAAAGGAGGTTGGGCTCAGTTATGCCTATTTAGGAAATGTACCAGGTCATCCGCTTGAAAATACATACTGTCCACAATGCAAGAAAATTGTTGTTAAAAGATATGGCTTTGATATACAAGGATGGTATCTTGATGATAGTAACAATTGTAATTTTTGTGGCACTAAAATAACAATTGAAGGTAAACTTTCTAAAAACTATAAACAAAACAGATTCCAGTTTGTACTCTAACATTTCTAAGATTATCTGAAATCTATTTTTGAATTGTAATCAAAGGTTAAATATCGTGAAACTCGAATTAAGTCATGCCAACTACTTACATCTTGATCAATTCAGATCTAGGCTCAGATGTTGAAATAATTCAAAAAATAAAGCAGATACTTGGTGGTGAGAGTAGTATCAAGTATGAGATTCAGGGTGTGTATGGCGTATATGATATCATAGTCAAAATAACTGCAGATTCTATGGATCTTCTAAGAAGCATCATTACAAACAAGATTAGAAAAATAGACAAGGTTTACTCTACCTTGACTATGATGGTAATTGAAGAACAAGAAAAGTAACTAGCCTTTTTTTATTGCATCAATTACAGCATGAATTTCTGATTCTGTATTGAAAAACTGTGGAGAAGCTCTTACAATCTTTTTAGAAAAGATGTCTCTTACCGCAAGTATTATGTTATTTTTCTCAAGTCTAGCAACTAGAGTCTTTGAATCCTGATCTTTAACTGAAAAAGAGACTATGCTTGTTCGTTGTTTTTCTTCTTCTGGGCCATACAGAACTGCGCCATTAATTTTTGAAATCTCTTGGCGCAGTAGATTTGCAAGCTTGATGTTCCTCTCTCTGATGGTTGAAATCCCTATCTTTTTTAAATAAATTATAGACGCTTCAAGACCTGCAACGCCTGACCAGTTTCGAAAACCTGCCTGAAACCTAGCAGGCATTTCTTTGTGAGCTATCTTGTCTTCATGGAAGATAGCAGATTCTCCACCAACCTGAAGTGGTTCAATGAGATCACTTGAATCTCTTCTGCAAAAGAAAATACCCATACCCATTGGACCACATAACCACTTTGAACCATTAAAGGACATGAAATTACAATTAATCTTGTTTACATCAACATCACTAATACAGCCGACAGTTTGTGCTGCATCTACAAAATATGGTATGTTCTTTTCTGAAAGTATTTTGCCAATTTCTTCAACTGGAATTATTGCACCTGTGTTAAACAATGCATGACTGAGTGCAACAAGTCCTGTGTTTTTATCAATTGTATTTGTAAACGCATCTGGTTCAAAATAGCCTGTCTCATTTATGGGAAGATTTCTTAATTCAATTCTTTGACCTACTCTGACCCATGGATAGTGATTAGCTGGATGTTCATGAGTTGATCCACGTGTTACAATATTGGAATTTGGATTTAATTTCAATCCATTTGCTACAAAGTTTATTCCATCAGTTACACTCTGGGTAAGCACTATCTCTTCTGGTCTACATTTGATTAACTCTGAAATTTCTTTTCGTAGGTTTGCAAGCTTTTCTTTTACGTAATTATCAGAAGCTTCTGAATCGGGACCTAATTCATTATACTTTACAAGGAAATCACTCATTACTGTTATGCTTGATCTTGGCATTCTGGAAGTAGAAGCATTGTTCAGGTAGATTCTTTCTTTGTATGGAAAGTCTTGGGAATAATCTAAATTCATTATTATATTACAATTTACTAGTCTTTGTATTGTTTAAAAATCCTAGCGATAACACTCAATCCAAGTTAAATTTACAAACAATGCTAGAGCCGAATCTTATCAATTCTATATTCTACTCTGATCCATTTCTAAAGGCAGGATTTATCTCAAAACTAGTACAAGACACCGAGCTTCAAGTACTCTACTTGGATCTTGACTTGTTATACAGTGGGTACATAGTTTCAGAAACAATTCCTATAGAAAACAATGTGACTCTATTCCAGCCCACCAGTGAAACTTTGTATAAAATGATCAAAGAAATTCTAGTCAAAGCAAGTCTATCTCAAACTATAATTGTTGTAGATTCACTCAACGGACTCTATAACATTCTAAATCGAAAAAAGAATGTTGGTAAAACTGTCATGTCTATCATGATGTTGCTTGCAAGCATAGCAAAGATGACCAAGTCATATCTTATAGTTGCAAGCATGGTTAGATACAAAAAAGAAGAAGGCTGGATAATGTCCCCCACAGGAAAACGACTCGTTGAAACAAAAAATAGCAAAAAAATTCTTCTTGAACATGGAAAAGAAGGTATTGTGTTAAGCATGCCTAGTGATTCTTGCAAGCTTGTTATTCCTTCGAGCTTGATTCCGCTAGTCTAGCCTTTTTATTATGTGATATCCAAACTGGGTTTTTACAATATCAGAAACCTGTCCTTTCTCTAATGCAAAAGCAGCTTTTTCAAATTCTGATACCATAGCTCCTCTTGAAAAAAATCCAAGATCACCGCCCCTCTTTTTTGAACCATCCAATGAATATTCTTTGGCAAGATTTGCAAAGCTTTCACCTTTTGAAATTCTTGTTTTAAGATCTTGCGCAACACTTAGCTTCTCAACTAAAATATGTGCACAGTGAATTTTACTTCCCATGGTTTTATGATTAACAATAAATTATAAAAAAACGTCGATTCAAACAATTATCATTCTAAAAATCTAGAATGAGGCGATCTCAAATTAACGGTGTTATAAAATTCCCAAACGCCGTTATAACATGCGATTTTTCAGCAAGTTATATTAAGATCTTTTCTCGAAGTACACAACATGCCAGTTGGAATTATTCCAGATATAGGCGAACAAATGTGCATAGGATGTGCACTCTGCGTAGAGATTTGTACATCACTAGGCCCAGACGTATTAAGAGTAAAACCAGTAGAAGGCTGGAAGAGAGGTAAAGCATTTGTATTTTATCCAGAAAGATGCATTTCAGACGGTGCATGCATTGGTGTGTGCCCAACAAAGGCAATCTTCTGGATGAGACCAATGGACTTTACTCCAGGTCAACCAGTACCACTCTACAGAAACTCTGTATTCGTCAAGGGTTGGACCGAGCTAATCGATTAAGTCCGCATAAAATTTCTCTTTTTCTTATTTTTATTTTTAAACTTCGTTTTCTACATATATGGTACGATTCTCATAATACCTTGTGAGCAAACCTGGAAATCTCTGGCGAAAAATGCATGGTAAAATTGCAAAAAAGCCTACAAACTTTAGTTGGTTAATCAGTGACAAGTTAGCTGGTAGTGGAATGCCAACATCTGTTTCTGAAATAGATTGGATACTAAAACAAGGAGTAAAATCTATTGTTACAATGACTGAGAATTCACTTCCGGAATCGTGGACCAAGAATGTAAAATATCTTCATGTTCCAACAGAAGACTATTCTGCACCTGATATGGAACAAATTGATGAAGCAGTAGAGTTTATACAAAAAAGAATTGAAAATAATGAACCTGTAATGGTTCATTGTGCAGCAGGTATGGGAAGAGCAGGTACCATTCTTGCATGTTATCTTGTAAAATATCAAAAGATGTTAGCAAAGGATGCTATACAAAAAGTACGAAAAGAAAGACCGGGTTCAATCCAGTCTGAATCCCAAGAAATAGCAATTGGTCTATACTACAAATTCCTAAACAAGTAAGTTTACTCTGGTATAGATGTAGTTACCATCTTGCCGTCTTCTAGTTTGATAAACAAAAATCTGTTATCCTTGAAGATCAAAGTTACTTCACCGTTTTTTTCTTCTACTTCAAGCAGTTCTTGTCCTCTAAGTCCATCGAATTTTGCCATATCGATTCACCAATAATTCCATTTATATCCTATTTGGTAACTTCGAGCTCGATTTCTTTAGAGTGCGCAGTTTCATCAAATGGTTCTGCGTAATCATGCTTGAACCAAGAGACATACACTTCTGCTTCTAGCTTGTGTTTACCAACTCCAAGCTCTGATGCGTTAAACTGTATCTTTTCATCAAAGTCAAGAAATAGCTGTTGTGCTTCAGATTGGCTATTTGGAATACTTGGTTCAAAGTTTTTGGATATCTGTACCCAGACCTTTTTCTCTCCCATCTGAGTAAGCTTTGGATTTCGTGTCCAAAAAAGGGCAACTTTTTTGTACGTTTCTAGGGGCTTGCCAATCTCCTTCTTTCGGAGTCCACCTGTGTGGATCTTTACTCCATATCTTAGCTTGAAGGTGTTGTCGTGATTATTGTAAGCTTTTTCCCAATTTTTCTCAGTGAAAGCTTCTCTTAGTGCTCCTGTTACAGAAAATTTCACGTTTATTGTAACATTGTCTTCTACTCTTGGCTTGTCCGAGGATTTCGCCAGAGAAACTCCACTTATTGCATTTTTATCGCTAGTCAACTATTGGGGATGGTTTATATCCTCAATAAGTATTTTTTTGACTTACATGGATGTTCAACTGAAAAAATCTTCTCCAAAGGAGGTTCAATTGGACATAAGCAGATCCGACATTAGTACTCTCTATATAGTACAATATGAGATGCTCAAGGATCCTACTGTAGAGTTTGCAGGTGTGGTCTTGAGACACCCACTTACTAGACAACTTGCAATGCGAGTAAATACTTCAAAGGGCAACCCAGTAAAGGAAATTGAAAAGGCAACAAAGACAGCCTTGGAATATACCGCTGAACTAAAAAAAGCAATTTTTTCTAAACTTAAAGGTGTCTAAATGAAATTCTGTCCCAAGTGTCAGGCGCGATTAAAGATAGATAGCTCTGACTCTGAATTTGTATGTCCCAAGTGTGGATACAGCGAAAAAGGAAACAAGGTTACAAAAGAAGTAAAAACTGAAAATGTTCCAACCATTATTGCGTTAGACGATAAAGAAATGAAAGAAGCATTGCCAACAATTAAGATCGATTGTGAAAAATGTGGAAATAACGAGGCAGTATGGTGGATGTTACAAACAAGAAGTGCAGATGAACCTACAACTCAGTTTTATCGATGTGTCAAATGTAGCTATACTTGGCGAAATTACGCATAAGGTTTAACTTGAACATTCTGGAGATGTGAGTAAGTTTGGTATTTTCTGCAAAGACTGGTGGTTCTGAAGAATGGAAAGCAGTCATCTCTGCCATATCAACTCTAGTTGAAGAAGCTACATTCGAAGCTACAGGTGAAGGAATTGCTTTCCGTGGAATGGATCCATCACATGTAGCATTAATTGATATTTCATGGCCTAACTCTGCATTTGAAAAATATGTTTGTGATGAAGATGTAAAATTTGGAGTACGAATAGACGAATTCTCAAAATTGATCAAAAGATCTGATAAAAAAGATAATATCGAAATCAGCATTTCTGAAGACAAGCTTTTACTTGTTACAATAGGTAAAAATAAAAAATATAAAATGCGACTGATTGAAAGTTCCGCAACTGATACTCCACTTCCAAAGATTACCTACAATGCCAAAGTGGGTGTGATATCTTCAGAATTTGACAAAATACTTGGAGACATACAAGTGGTTTCAGAATATCTCACAATCAATGCTAATCCTACAGTAGCAGAATTTTCAGGACGTGGAGATTCTGGTGAAGCAATCATAACGCTAGAAAAAGGAATGCCAGGAATGCCAGAAATTGAAGTAAAAGAAGATAGTAATGCAACCTATAGTTTGGAATATCTCAATAGTATAGTGAAAGCAATAGGTAGTACTGTAGCAGACACAGTAGTTTGTGAATATTCAAGTAAAATGCCGCTTAGACTAGAATTTAAGGTAGCAAACATAGGACGAATTCACTTTTACCTTGCTCCTAGAGTAGAGAGTTAAAAGATTTTAAGGATAATAAGGCGAGGTTATACTGATTTGAAACTTGTTCTAAAATTTGGCGGAACTTCTGTTTCGTCTCCTCAAAATATAAAAAATGTTACAACTCTAATAAAAAAACTAGCAAAGGAAAATAAAATTATTCCAGTGTTTTCTGCCATAAGTGGAGTTACAGACGATCTAATTCGAATAACAAATCTAATTCAAAACAGAAACAAGGAAGCTGCAAGTTCACTTGCAAAGAAAATCATCAAGATGCATACTGATATTGCAGAGCAATGTGTAAAGAACTCAAAAATAAAAAAAGACCTGCTCATCAAGATGAAAGCAGACCTTGATGAATTCGAAGATCTGTTGCATGGAATGTTGTTACTTGGAGAAGTAACACCGCGATCTTCTGATTATATGATCTCATTTGGTGAAAGACTATCGATAAACTTGGTTGCATTTACATTAAATGAAATGGGAGTAAAGGCAGTACCTCTTACAGGAAAAGATGTAGGAATAGTTACAGATTCTAATTTTGGAGGGGCAAAGCCGCTCATGGATACAACGCGCTTGCATGTATCTCATACTGTAGAAAATCTTTTGCAAAAGAAAACTATGCCAGTAATTGGAGGATTTGCTGGTGCAGATCAGCATGGCAACATAACTACATTTGGAAGAGGTGGGTCTGATTATACTGCAACTATCATTGCATCTAGCATCAAGTCAGATGAAGTCTGGTTAATGAGTGATGTAGATGGTTTGATGACAACTGATCCAAAAATTGTAAAAGATGCTAAACTGATCAAAGAAGTATCATACATTGAAGCAATGGAGATGGCATTGTTTGGTGCAAAATACATTCATCCAAGAGCACTTGAACCACTTGTTGCAAAAAAAATTCCTTTGCGCATAAGAAATACGTTTAACGTTGATAATCCAGGTACACTAGTTACTGCTACCCCACAGGCTGATACACAAAAGACTGTAAAATGTGTGAGCACAATAAGACATACTGGACTAATTGATGTTAGGGGAGGAAGCATGGTCGGTGCTCCTGGTACTGCAGCTACAATATTTTCAATACTTGCAAAAGAAGGTATCAACATAATGATGATATCTCAAAGTCCATCAGAGTCGTCCATATCGATTATAGTAAAGAAGAACGACCTGGACAAGGCAGTAAATTCACTTGAAATGAACTTGCTTGGTAAAGTCATCAAAAAAGTAGATGTTACAGTAGATGTATCCATCTTGGCTCTCATTGGTTCTGGAATGAGAGGAATTACAGGCGTTGCCTCCAAAGTATTCACAGCTGTAGCAAAAAAAGGTGTAAATGTAATAATGATAGCACAAGGTTCTTCTGAGCTTAACCTTGCATTTGTGGTCAAAGATTCTGATTGTAACGCAGCAGTACAGGCATTGCATGATGAGTTTAAACTTGGCAAGTAATCGAAATTCTTTCTAAAAGCATATTTATGTAAATTAGGTGTTCATAGAATATGAACCGGTTTTTACTTTTAGCAATTATTATCATAGTTGGAGGTCTTGCGGTTTCATTATCATTATTCAATGATCATCTTGCTAATGCTGGATCAACAAAGAAGATCCAATTTACTCAAACAATTACATCTACACAAGATCCTGGAATTGGTCACAGCAATGAACAGATGGCAATAGTATTGCCACCAAACAATGGTTCTATTTATGATGGAACAATTACGTACAGTGCAAGTCAACCTGTTCAAGTTGTTGTTTTACATCAAATTGACAAGAGTGATTCAAAGGGACAACCAATATGGACAGTAGACGGCAATACACTTTATGCCGAAACAACAATTGATCTAAATTCAACTGGTGGTAGCATGAATTTTGCAGGATCTGCAATCGGTTTTCATTCAACAAATTCTAGCCAGTTTACCGCTACTGTTAGTGTAGATGGATGGATACGAGTAACAACTCCTGATGTTGTTCAAGCTACCATAACACCACTAACTGAAAATAATACTATCAAATTAGCAAAAAGCACAATTCCAGTACAGATACCTATGCATGAGGGAATGGTCAATGGAAAAGCTGCTTATTACATCATAACTGATTCAAGCAACAATCTTGTAGCAAATACAATCTCAAGCAAACAAAACTGGAAGGTTCAACTATCGCCTGTATTGGCTCATGTTCCAATTACATCACTTGGCGACATCTTCATCTTTACAAATGGAATCACTGGAAATGGAACGCAAGGGTATCAAAATGATGTATTATCGTTTACACCTTCTGACAAGCAATACAGCCCATTAAGCAAAGTAATCAATGTATCATGGAATGTGGGAAGAGGATCATTAATTCTCAATTCTACACAAGCAATTCTTGACGCAAATATGACAGGAAAAATAAAACTGATTGTTACTGATACAATTCTGAATACTCCTGAAGTAGCATGGGATGGAGGAAAATTAAACGTGAGAACCAACAAGACATTGTCAGATCAGACATCATATCTGAATGGACAAGTACTCAATATCGATGTAAATAACATGACTGCAACCTTTGTTGGGCATAGGGGATGGGGACCTGACGGAAAGACAATATACTATATTATTACTGCAGGAACTCCTAAAGGACCTGCACAGACCATGGGAATTCAAGACGTTCCTTCACTTTCACTCCTCGGTTTCTCAACAAGAGATGTCTATCACTTTACTAATGGCGTACAAGGTGCTGGACCCTTTGGTTATCAAGAAGGAATTTCTAGTGCACAGCTAGGAGATACTGCTTACAGTCCTATCTGTAAAATTTCAATAATAAATTGGAACGATCCAAACAATGCAAAAGTTTTAGAAAATAAAAATGATATTGATTATGAAAAATCAGCAGGAAATATCACAGTACAAGAAGCAGAAGTGCTTGGCGACAACTACATTCTTGATTGTCCAATTATAACTCCATAAAATCATCAAAAGGGATAAATTTACTTTGAAAATCTCTTACTGTACATGACCGGTAAACTGTTTATTGTAGGTGTAGGACCTGGTCATCATGACCATATGACTTTTCGTGCAAAGCAAGCAATTGCAGAAAGTGATACAATTGTTGGCTATGAAACATATGTCAACTTGGTTGCAGATTTGATAGAAGGAAAAGAAGTTCACAGATATGCAATGACACAAGAAGTAGAAAGAGCACACCAGTGCATCGATCTTGCAAAATCTGGAAAGATGGTATCGCTTGTATCAAGTGGAGATCCAGGAATTTATGGAATGGCAGGTTTGATTTATGAAATTTTGGCAGAGGAAGGATGGGACAGAAAAGCTGGTCTTCAAGTTGAAATAGTTCCAGGAGTTTCATCACTTAATTCGTGCGCAGCACTAGTTGGTTCTCCTCTCATGACTGATTTTGCTGTGGTAAGCATGAGTGATCTGCTTGTACCTTGGGAGATTATAACAAAGAGAGTAGAAGCAGCAGCTCAAGGTGATTTTGTTATTGTAATATACAATCCTGCAAGCAAGAAAAGAATTCATCAATTACAAGATACAAGAAAACTTCTTCTAAAATATAGATCACCTAACACACCAGTAGCAATTGTAAAGGGTGCATTTCGAGAATCAGAAGAAATTGTTCTAACTGATTTGGAAAACATGGAAGAACACAATGACAAGCTTGGTATGATCACTACTGTGATAATTGGTAACTCTTCAACTTACATGTACAAAGATTTGATGATAAATCCCCGTGGTTATACATCAAAATATAATATTGTAGAACCGCAGCAGACCAGAAAATAATATGACATCAGTCCAGATTGGACTAACCATACCCCAAGGATGGCTAGATGAATTTCATACTGACAATCCTCATGAACAATTTCTGTTTTCAAAAAATGTCGCACTAGCTGCAGAAAATCTTGGGTTTGATGCAGGGTATGTCTATGATCATTTTGTTTCTCATCCCTCAAATAATCGCAGCAAGACTTTGTTTGAGGCCTACACACTTCTTTCTGCAATTTCTTCAATAACATCAAAACTTAGGATAGGACAGATAGTCACATCAAATTCCTTTAGACATCCATCTCTTTTAGCAAAAATGACATCCACACTTGATGCAATCAGTAATGGAAGACTAGAGTTTGGTATAGGCGCAGGTTGGTTTGGATATGAATATGATTCCTATGGATACAAATTTGATAATCTAGTAACGCGAGTAGAACAACTTGATGAGTCTATTAAAATAATAAAAAAGATGTGGCTAAATCAAAAATCAAGCTTCAAAGGAAAACACTATTCTATCAAAGATGCTATCTGTAATCCAAAACCCATTCAGAAACCGCATCCACCAATTATGGTAGGTGGAGCAGGAAAAAATCTCATGAAGGTTGCAGCAAGACATGCTACTAGGTATAATCATCCATTTGGAACACCTAAAATTTTAGAAGAGAAAATAAAACTGCTAAAAGAAAATTGTAAACTAGTCAAAAGAAATCACAATGAAATAGAAAATTCTGTATTGTTACGAATTCTGGTTGGAAAAGATAGTGATGATGTAAAAAATATTATATCAAAACTAAAAAAGAAAAATGAATCAATTGCAGAGTTTGTCATACGTTCAACTGATAGCATTGCAGTGGGCACTCCAGACGAGGTAAGTGATTACTTGAAACAGTATCAAAAAATTGGAATAAACTACTTTATTGTTAATTTCATAGGGTTATCAAAATCACTTGATATGCTATCGCTATTTTCAAGAAAAGTAAGACCTAATCTCAAGTAGTTTTCTTTATTGCTTCTGAAAGTTCTTCTGTTAGGACAATTTTCTCCCTTATTGGCCTGATTATATTAGTGACATATTTGGAGACTGTAGCCTTTAGATCTGATGGATGCAATTTTTTCTGTGCAAAATCTGCTTCTAAGTCTTGATAGTTTGTGTAGACAACATTGCCTCCAAATTTATCAGGACGCTCTACTACAACTTCATTGAATTCATGAAAAATAATATGTTTTGAGATCTCAAGTACTGGATTCTTGTCTATAATTCCCTCTGGACACCATGCTTTTTTGAATTTTGAATTGATCTCTTCATCTGTATCATGAACAAATATTCCTGATGCAGATTTTGATTTACTCATCTTGCTTGACACAAAATCTGAATCAGAATCTGAGACAGGTTCTGGTTCGCCAAGTCCTGCAAGAATATGGTGATGAACTGCAACTGGAACCTTCCACTTCATTTTTGGAAAGATCTCTCTGACAAGCATGTGTATTTTTCTTTGATCCATTCCAGCATGTACAATATCCAAATCCATTGTATGGATATCTACAGCTTGCATTGGAGGATAGAAAAGTTGACCAAGATCAATCTTGTCCTTCTCTGCACTTCTTCCCATTATTGTCATAGAACGCATGGTGCGCTCAAGAGACATGTTCTTTGAAAACTTGACAAGGTCTAACCAATAATCTCTTCTTGATTCATAAAGTTGTGAGCCTTCTACAATCTCAACTCCTGGACAAAACATCTTGAATGCATCAGCATAGTATTTTGACACCATTCGTATCTTATCCCAGTCTCCACCAAGTTTGTTGTTCAGGTAAGTGTGCCAGTCCGCTAAAAATACAGTGCACTTTACTCCAGCTTTGATAAAGTCATTTATCTTAAATCCTGTTAGTATTAAGCTACCCAAGTGCATGAAACCAGATATCTCAAGACCAATGTAGTGTTTGGGCTGAGAATTTGTGTTAAACAGATTCAATAACTCTTCGTCAGTTACTACTTCTTCGGTAGGTTCTCTTTTTACAAGTCTAATTTTTTCTGTTACATCCATTCCAGTCAAATTCCAATATGTTTGCCTATAAATTTAAGCATCAAGTTCTTGAATTGACTTTCTAGGACGCGTGCTGAGATAGAATGCGTGTGAGCTTATCAGAAATGCAGCAAGAAACATCTTTGTTGCAAAGATGAGGTTCCATGGTCTATTTGGATCTGGATATGCTACTGTAAGAGAATCAATGTTAGGTGTTGCACCATTTATCATTCCTGCAGTAATTTGAGAGCTTAGTAGAATAAAGTTGTAAATTGTTTCATAGAGTGTAACTATTGCTAATCCTACTAACATCAGTTGCACCATTGTAAGTTTCCATTTTGAAACAGTTACTGTTCTTTTCCAACCTATTCGAGAAACACAATACCAACTAATGATTGATGTGAAAAATAACCACGTTAACAATTTAGCAAAGTGTGGAGTTGGAAATTCTGTCTTGACAAGTACTTCACCCATTACATATGTTCCCTTGGTGGACCATTCCTGTATCATAGCATAGAATCCAAATACGGTAATCGAACACATTATGAACGCGCTAACATAGAAAACATACAAGAATATCTTGTAACTTGGATCATTTTCTTGTAGGTGCACTTTCATTTGATCTCGATGTATATCTCCAAAATATAAGAATTGGTTTTAATTTAGGAAGTTTAATTATAGCGAAAATTTTCTATTGTATTATTGAAAATTCCGATAAATATACCAATTATTGAAAAAGACGAAATAAATGAAGTACGTTCAGTATTAACAGAGAAATCTCTCACAACTGCTGCAAATAGTGGTGGAAAAAGAGTACAAGAATTTGAACAACTTTTAGCCTCATATACAAAATCAAAATATGCCATAGCAGTAAATTCTGGAACAGCTGCACTGCAAGCCGCACTTTATGCTCTTGATATAAAACAAGGTGATGAGGTTTTAGTACCATCTTTTACATTTGTGGCAACTGCTAATTCTATTCTGTCAGTTGGAGCAAAACCCGTGTTTGTTGACATACGCCCAGAAAATTATACAATGGATCCAAGTGATCTCAAAAAGAAGATTACAAAAAAATCCAAGGTAATCATGCCAGTTCACCTATATGGAAATTTTGCATACATGGATGAAATCTCTGAGATTGCTAATTCGCATAATCTTGAGATAATTGAAGATGCATGTCAATCACTAGGAACTACATACAAGAAAAAACAATCTGGAACATTCTCAAAAATGGGTTGCTTTAGCATGTATGCTGCCAAAGTAATAACTGCAGGAGAGGGTGGAGCTGTAGTAACAGATGATAAAAATCTCTTTGAAAAACTGCGCAAGATCAGAAATCATGGAATGCTTCATGGTTATGACACTCGAATACTTGGACTAAATCTACGACTTCCAGAAATTTGTGCTGCACTAGCCAAAGTTCAGATGACAAAACTTACAAAATTCTTGGAAAAAAGAAAAAAGAATGCAGCAATTCTCAATGAACTCTTGTCTGATCTTAATGTCATATTGCCTGAAGAAAGAAACGGTGTGAATGTAAATTGGTATCTTTATACAATTGCTACTAAAAATCGCAATAAACTAATGAAACAGCTAAATTCACAAGGAATAGGTGCAACTGCATACTATTCTATTCCGGTTCACAAGACTCCGTTTTACAAAAAATCTCTCAAGCTTCCTCTTACTGATTGGGCTGCCAACTCTGTACTTAGTCTTCCAGTGAATCCATTGGTCACAGAAAATGACTTGCGTCACATTTCAAAAGTATTGCACAAATTGATTGCATGAATCTAATTGAAGACATTGCAGGAGAATTATGTAGAATCCTTCTTCCGATAGAAGAAGAGATATTTTTTGGGGATTCAACATCAACCATTGCAGTTTGTACTCTATCAAGTATGAATCTACTAAGAGACATTTCAAAATCGTCTATTATCAAAGAGGTTGCAATAGCTGGCAGATTGTTATCTGAAAACAAAGGAATTGATTCTCTTGTAAAATCTATAATATCAAACGAGAAAATTGACACGATCATATTATGCGGTAAAGATACACTTGGACACAAACCAGGTGATTCTTTACTCTGTTTATACAAAAATGGAATGGATGTGAACCAAAAAATTATTGGTTCTTCAAGTCCGCATCCAATATTGACAGTTACAAAAAAACAAGTGTCAAAATTTCAAGGACAAGTAAAAATCATAAACAAAATAGGCGAAACTAGTATTTCACAACTAAAAACTGTGATTGAGGCTCTAAGACAAACTCAGTAACCGTCTATCTGTCTTTGTCTGTTTATCTGATTCTTTTTTTGATATTCTTTTAGAATATCATCTGGAGTCATGTTAAGTTCAAGTGATGCTTGAATTACAAAATGCCAAATGTCTATTAGTTCTTCACGGGCTGCAGCTTCATCAAAGGGCGTAGGTTTCTTCCACCACTTCCAATTTGTGTTTCTCTGGAGCTCAACTGCTTCATGAATTATTGCTGTACAAAGTGCAGAAACCTTTCCCTGAGTATCTTTTGGATAACGATCAAGATTCATCATTTTTTCAAGATTTTTCTGAAGACTGAAAATTGCATCTAGCTTATCGTCCATTGTTCTATTTTTTAATTTGATATCTATAACCTTTTTTAGAAATGAACCATCTTTTTGTATCTGTCAAATCTTTTCTTGATATCAGGCCTTTTCAATCCCGTTATTCCGTATACTCCATATTTTTCCACTGCAAAAGAACCCATGACGTTTCCATATGCTGCAGCCTCTCTGATGGTTGAGGTTTTAGTACTGTTTTTGCTTGATAGATATCCTATCATTCCACCTGCAAAAGAATCACCTGCGCCTGTAGGATCTACAATATTTTCCATTGAAAAGGCAGGTGATGGGAATATGACATCCTCATAAAACAACAAAGATCCATGTTCACCTTTTTTTATTATAACATACTTTGTTCCCCACTCCATAATCTTTTTTGCTGCTTTGATCAAGTTGTGGTTCTTTGTAAGCAATTTTGCTTCTTCATCATTGATTACAACTGAATCAACAGAGCCCATCATCTTGATAACATCATTTCTTTTACTTGATATCCAAAATTCTATGGTATCACACATTGAAAACTTGACTCTATCAAATTCCTTTAGAATTCTAGTGTTCTGTACAGGATCATTGTTTGCAAGATATACAAACTCTGATTTGCGATATTCTTCAGATACGACAGGTTTGAAATCCTTCAATACGTTAAGTTCTGTCTTGTTGGTTGTTCGCATGCTCAAAGTTGAATCATAGCTTCCATCATACCTGAATGTCTTGCCTTTTGCATGAACTACTCCGCGCGTGTCAACAAATCTATTTAGTATATTTTGATAACTTTTTGGAAAATCCTGACCTACAACTCCAATCAAGCCAGGCTTGTCAAAGAAACTTGCAGAGATTGCAGCATATGTTGCTGCTCCCCCTAGTGCATTTTTAACAACTTTTGTAGGCGTCCTTATTGTATCGTAAGCTATTGATCCAAATACGGTCAGCATACCCTTTTGCTGATTTTAGGAACCGTGTATAAATTCTCTGGCTTCTTGTTCTGTTGGATAATACGTGAATGGAACATTTACTGATATTATTGAGATTCCATACTTGCTTGTTCCACTTAATTTGACATTTGGAACGCTACTACTATTATCATATTTGTCAAGGATTGCATTATCTGCAGTAAATGGAGCCTGAGATGAAATTTTTCCCATGGGTGGTATTACAAGTGGCTGTAGCGTACCTGTACCAAGATTCTCATTGTTAATTGATATGACAAAGTCTGTCTGTCCTACGTTAATAGGAATCAATGAAGGATTTTTGAATTGAAGTGTCATATTGTATAGTGAATTATCACCACTTCTCTGTATTATTTTGCTCTCAAGTATTGAGATGCTCAGACTAGTAGCAGACAGATACTGAGAATATCCAAATATTCCTACGGCAGCAACAGCACAAACTACTATGATTATTATCTTTGAGCGTCTTTCCACGATAATAAATTGAAATATTCCCTTTTAGGACTATACGGAAAAAAAATCCAGATAAGTTGTGTAAATATTTTGATCAGTTTTCTAAGCTACTTAGAGCTAACAAAATAAATCAAGTAAATCAGGATTGAAAGTTAGAAAATGGCAAGAATCAAGATAAAATACGGTCAAAATGAAATTGAAATAGAGTCAAAGGACTTCTATATAGACAATGAAAGCGTAGAACAAGTCATATGTAATCTAGCGTCATTTGTAAAAGATTCTACAAATAACAATACCCAGTACGAGTATTCCTATGATCAATCTCTTCCACAAACAACTGGACTGTTAAATTCACTTAATGATGCTGAGGTTCACGAACCTGAATTTTCTACACCTACATTTATCGACAAAGATCAGATTAGGGGCAAAATGCAGGTACTGATTGAGGACTCTTTCTTTGATCAGGCACGAACTGTCTCTGAGGTAGTAGCACAACTACGAGAATATGGCTGGTCTACAGTTCCACTTGACGTATCTAAAACACTTGCAACCATGGCCTTTACCCATGAACTTCAAAAGGACTTGCGAGAAAAACGCAGCTATTATTCCAAAGTGAAGTTGCTTCAAGTCAATTAGGCATTAAATCCACACTTTTCGCATGAATCAAAGACATCACCCTCTAGATGGTCAAAGTGCGTTTTGCATTTAAGACAAGTGTGATGCATATCAAAATAGCCGTCTTTTTCAATCTCTCCAACTTGCTTGGATGACAATTCCATACTGCCACATTTTATACAATGACACCCACATTGCATGTGGCTCATTGATATTCTACTATTAATAATCTAAGTTGAAATTTTATCTCAAGTCTTTTCTGGCTTGGATGTTGTCTTTGATCTGGTCTTTTTCACAATTATGATTCCAGCAATTCCTGCTGCAATAATACCTCCAATCAAAAGGTAGACTGATGTATTATCAGACTGACTTGTAGATATGGTGGTGCTTCCTATTGTAGCATTATCAAACGAACTTGATGTGCCTTGTCCAACTGCTCCTCCTGTTATCTGAATAGTGCCATTTTTGGCTGGTTCAAACCCAATCCAAGCATGTGTTGCATTACTGTGAAATTCTTGGTGTAGTGTAGCATTGCCATTTAATGTCACATCGTATGGACCAGCTAAAAGTGCTTGTGGCATTATCACAGTGATTGGTACATTTGCTTTGTCAACATTAAACGAGTATGCTCTTGATGATTCATCAAAAGCATAGTTTCCAAGTCCTGATACTGTTCTTACTCCAACTGCAACATTATTTCCTGCCAGTTGAACAGTCTGAATGTTTACAGGTTCATTTATCACATATTGTAATGAAAATCCATTTCCATGTTGACCTAGACCGAGATTTCCAAGATATACTGGTCTACCATTTGCCCAGACCATGTCAACTCCTTTTGGAAAATGAAATGCAGTATAATCAGTATCTTGTGGTTCATAATAATTCCATTTCCATACTCCATCAGTATTTGTTACTGCATTTACCAAGTCATATTTGACCAAAGTCATATTTCGTTGTGAAACATTAATGATGATAGATAATGGTGCCTTTTGGATCTTGGCATATTCAACAGAATTACCGTTGTTGTCTGTGACATTAAGATTAGTCATATTACCATTTATGGTATCAATTTGAATTGGCTTCAAATTTGCATCAGTAGAGTTGATCTCATGTATTACATGTGCAGTACCGTTTTCATCAATGGTAACCTTGACAACTTCATGAGGCGTATCACCCATAGACAACTGCTGACCGAATGCTTGGGAGCCTGAAAGAACTAGTATTGGTATGATAAGAAGACTGAGAAGAATTTTCAACTCTAATTTCCTATTCTGATATGCTTATGCGCACGATTTTTGCTTCCTGTTGAGGACAATCATTTTTGTCTTTTGGAAGCTTGACAATCTTATCTGCTACATCCATTCCTTGCAGAACTTGGCCAAAGACAGTATATTGCTTGTCTAGGAAGGTACTATCTGTAGTTACGATGAAAAACTGAGAGCCCGCACTATTTGGATCCATGGCTCTTGCCATTGATACTATGCCTCTAAGATGAGATCTGGAGCTGAATTCTGCCTTTATTGTATATCCTGGTCCGCCCATACCCCAATTGCTCTTGTCTGACTTCTTTGTATTTGGGTCTCCGCCCTGAATCATGAAACCAGGAATTACACGATGAAACAATGTTCCATCATAAAAGTTGCTTTTTGCTAATTTGGTAAAATTTCTCACAGTTTCTGGAGCAATATTTGGGAATAATTCAAAGACTATGTTGCCAAAATTTGTTTCAACGGTTGCCTTGGACATCTCTTGACAACTGATTTTTAATCATAAGAACTTTTCTCCACTTACTTCCATAGTAGGGTGAACGAAATTACTAATTCTGTATGGTGATAATAAATTCGTAAAATAAAAACATTTTAGATAATAAATTTCTGTTTGTAAAATTTCTTCAAAAATCATGATTCTGTGATACAAACACACAATCTTGTTTTTGTGTCAAAGTCAAACTTTCAAGTATCAAAAATTATTACCAAAAACATAGTAACAGTCTTATATAGAACATCTTGAAATTAAAATTCGTGAATCGTACTACTCAAAGCACAAGCATCAAACAAGCAATCAATGAATTGCTTGACAAAGGCCTTACAGATAAACAAGATATCTACTCCAAAGTAGTAGAAGAACTTGGGGTTCCAAGACCAACCGTAAGACGAGTAGCTAGAGATCTTCGAAACGAACTTCTACAAAAAATAAAGATTTTGCAATCTGAAGTTCCAGAGATGGAGATCACTCAAGGAAAGTCTACTCAAAGCACTGATTAGCATTACCCCTTTTTCATTTTTACAAAGTCCTTTTTTATTCTGAAAATCTGCATTACTATTTATATTCAACCATCGGAGAGATAAATTCATGGAGCGTCAGTATGACACACCTACAATTGTAACAAGTTGTCTTGCAATAACAATGACTATAATGTATTTTGTCATGCCAGAAGCTACAAAGCAAATATTTATCGTTTTTTCAGCCATCTCATGGTTCTTAGTAGCCATATGCTGGCTAGCTCTGAAAAGCACTCAGTATATGCACAGATCTGAGGGCCACGAACACATAGAAAAAAAAAAGCTAACTAGTCACAGCAGTGGCCAAACCCTGCAAATGACATCAAATCAAATTAGTCAAGCAAAATCTGAATTAAATGCTGAATTAGATTCACTTCGAAGTTCACTTAAGAATAAAGATGAAGAAATTGAGAGTCTAAAATCTGAGATATCAAATCTTAACACACTAGTTGAGATCGAGAAACTAAAAGTAGATCTTGCCGACCTAAAGACTTTGGCTGCAAAGGAAAGTAGTAAAAAGAAAAAATAGCTACTTACAGTGTGCACAAACGTGCTTACCGTGATTTTCCTTACATGAAGGACAACTTATTGCTCCGCCATAATGACAGTCACATTTGCATCCATCATTTAGTTTTTCTTCTGATATCAAGTGGTATGAATGTAAAATACGTCAACTTAATATTTAACAATACGGAATTGTTGACATGAAGTTGCTAATTGGCGCAATTTTTGGATTCTTAATGCTCTTACTTCCAAGTCTTACATTACAAACATCTCAAGGTACGGAATGGGATCAAAAGCTAGTGCCTGAAGAAAATGTTGTAGTGGAAAAAAGTATTGTTTCCATGTACATTCCAGGAGATAGCAAATTACCATTTGGTTGCGTTTGGGGAACAGTACAAAATCCTGCACCAGGATATCCTGTTGAAATCGAAATATATCAAAATGGAAAACCAGTCTATGTTGCACAAACCGATGTAAACAGTGACGGTTCGTATCAACATTATTTCAGAGTGAAATCTGTGGAAGGCGACAAGGTTATCCACATCTTTGAAGGAAATTACACAGTAGACATCTTCAAATCCGTTGTAAAAAGTATACCTGGCACAACTTCGACCTAAAATTTTAATTTAAAATAAAACGGGCCCGGAGGGCTTCGATCCCTCGACCTGTAACTTAGGAGGCTACCGCGCTATCCATGTTTCGCGTCAATTAGACTCTGCGCTACGAGCCCAAAAAAACCACACTTGGTAAGCATTTAAGCGTAATCCAGATTTGAGATGATCATCTGATGAATTTGTTGCCAATCAGGATCGCTGTCATTGTTCCATTTTTCATAATACACAACATCTTTGAGGCCAAGACGTGGCAACCAACCCGCACTCTCTAGATCTGGCTTGTCTGCAAAATTTGATACGTGTCCAAGACAAAGATAAGCTACGGGAACCACATGTTCTGGAATCTCAAGAATTTTTTTAAGATCATCATTTGAAAGTATGCTGACCCAGCCAACACCAATTCCTTCTGCTCTTGCTGCAAGCCAAAGATTTTGTATTGCACAACAAACACTATAGATCCCTGTTTCTGGAATGCTTGATCTTCCTATTACAAAAGGACCAAACTTTGTAGGATCGTATGTGATGCATATGTTTACAGCACAATCTAAAATTCCTTCAAGTCTTAATGACAAGTACTTTGATCTTTTTGGATCCTCAACAAGAGTAGAGGAACGAATTCGTTCCCTGTCAAATGAATCTCTAACCTGTTTTCGAGTATCTTTGTTTTTAACCAAAATAAAGTTCCATGGCTGAGAAAATCCCACAGATGGGGCATGGTGTGCAGCATTAAGTATCCGTGTAAGCGCTTTTTCATCAATTAGCTCTGAAGTAAAATGAGATCTAACATCACGTCTAGAAAATACTGCCTTGTAAAATCCATCCTTTTCCTCTGGTGAAAAATCACCAATCATATGATAGTCACTTGGTGCATTGCATATTATTCTTGTTTTCTTATGTTATTACTTCTTGGCATGATTATCATTTTCATGTGCAACAAAGCCTATTTTCTTAAACGTTAATAACGTCTAGAGAAAGCTCGTATTCTAACGGGCCGGTAGTCTAGTCTGGTTAGGATACCTCCCTGACACGGAGGTGGTCGAGAGTTCAAATCTCTCCCGGCCCATTTCTTTTTATTCAATACCGTTAGATACAATTCATGATGAAATTTACGATAAAAGAATCAGAATTTCTAAAGGAAAATGAGGGATGTAGAATAGCTACATGTACAAATGATGTACCACATATTGCTCCTGTCTCATATTATTTTGAAGATGGTTTCTTTTACTTTGCAACAGACTATGACACAAAAAAATATGCAAATTTAAAAAAGAACAATAAAATTGCAATTTCTGTAGACTTGTATCTACCTGGTCAACACAAAGCTGTTGTTGTCCAAGGCTCAACTACTTTTATAGAAAAAGGTCCACAATTCAAAAAACTATATGAAATATTTTTCAAAAAGTTTGCTTGGGTAAGAAACGATCCTTGGAAGGAAGAAGAAGCACCATTTGTAAAAATTACGCCAAAAACTAAAATAAGTTGGGGTCTAGGCTAGCTATTAAAATTCAAATCAAAGTCTTTGATAACTGAAGTCAAAAATGATTCTATAGTTGCTTGTCCTTTTACCTCATATGTTACTGATTGATTGGTTGTTATGTCAGAATATTGTTTTGCAATATCATCGCTACTTACAAGATCAAATGTTGTAGGTATGGTAACATTACTATTTGCAAAAAGTGCAGGTCTTCCAGCTTCTGGAATATCATCTGTTGTAAAGTGTCCATCTCCAAGAACTTGTCCGTTTGCATATAATTGATAATTAATTGTAGCAACAGTCAATACAATCGAAGTAGGATTTTGAAGATTAAATCTTACATCAAGATGTGCACGTTTTTCTAATTTATTTTCATCAAGAATTTTGATGCTCTCAACTTTTACTACTACTTTGTTAAGATCAGGCTGAAAAGAATCTGCGTATACAAAGAAGAATAACATCATTGCACCAAGACCAGCAAAACAGGCTAGTATGACTAACCTTCCCGTATTTATCAAATCTAAAAGCTACGTGGTCTGTTCAATTAAAAAACCTTCGTCAAATGGTTTTGGATGATAATAGATATTATTCGTTGACTCTGCAAATAGGACATGGCACTTGTTGATGCATTAATCATGTGGGCACATCTTGTTGCAGCATCAATTTGGGTTGGTGGTTCTATATTCATTGGAATAGTTCTTGCTCCACTTCTTAAGACATTTTCAGATTCTGTAGACGGAAGACTATCAATAATGATTCGTGTAGGACGCAGATTCAACACAATTGGAGTTCCATCTCTAATCATATTGATAATAACTGGAATCTACAATTCTATTGGATTTATTGAAAAACCATCATTCATACTTTCCACAAATTACGGAATAGTTCTTCTCATCAAGGTAATTCTTGTAATCATGCTGATAATCATATTTGCAATACACGTACGATTAATCCGTTCTGAGGTGGAAAGAAAAATAGAGTCAAAGACTCTATCTGGCGAACATTTACAAAAACTACGTTCAAAAATTATTATGCTTGGTAGGCTGACCGTGATAATTTCTATTCTTATACTCTTAATGGCAGCACTGCTTCATTCAGGTGTCTGAGACTCCAGAAATTCTTACCTCAAAACCATCATCTAGCTTTCCTATTCCATATTTGCAGCCAGTCATTTTTGCTGCAACAAAAAGATTTGTCTCCAAATGTTTTGTAATTTGTTTTACTCTATATGCAGAAGTTTCTTTTACAAGAGCAAGTGGGACTACTAACATGTCCGCAAGATGAAGATCAAGACCAAGATTTGATTCAAGGAATTTTCTTGCAACTGATTCACCAAGACCTTGTAAACCCTTTTGGTAAATACCGTCAGAACCTGTGATTGAATTTACATCATGTGAAAATATCAACATCGAGCATCCCATGTCTATTGCATTTTCTTCTTTCATTACAATTTCACAGTTAAATCCATTTTTAGTAAGAATATTTTTTGCAACATGTACTTCTTTTTCCATCTCTTCCTTTGGAATATGTGAATAAGCACATACGATCTTGACAGTTTTGGTATTTCTCTCAAGAAATGATACTGGTTTTGCATTCTTGCAAGGTTGTATTTGAATTTCAACAAGTCCCCCTCCTTTTGGATAATATCCACGTCTTTTGATATCTAACGTAAAATTGATTCCAATTCTAGATAATGCTTCAGAGAAAACATGTTTTGTGTAATCATATGTGGGACTCCATGTAACATCTGTACCGCCAACAATTGATAATTTCAAATTGTTTCTCATTAGTGAGACAGCAGGAATCAACACTTGCAAAACAAGTGGAATACTACCTGCAGTACCAATGTCTTCTTGGAGATCTAAATCTAATCCCTGAGAAGGAAAAAATTTTAATGAAGTTGAATTTACGTGAAGCCCTTCTACTCTGGCTTGGCAGATCTTTGATAATATTTTCACCCCAAGCAAATGTTGTGGTCTAAGACCTGGAACTTTTCGATTCTTTCGAATATTTTCTATCTCAACTGGTTTACCTGTAATTGCAGACAAGGTAATTGCACTTCGAATTATCTGTCCTCCGCCTTCTCCAAAACCACCGTCTATCTTTATTGGTTCCATGATTAGCTCGTTTAATTTTAGAATCTAATTAATGATGGCATATGCATTTGACGAATCCATAAATATCTAAATCACATTAGAAAGTAAATCTTGCACACAGATAGATCTACTATTCATACTGAATCAATAATCGATCAATTTACAAAACAAGCAGATCCCTTTGCAAAAAAACAAGGACATTCAGATGAACGAGCATTCAAACTTATGTATGATCTAACCAAAACTGACAACAATGATACAGTACTTGACGTAGCTTGTGGTCCAGGTCTTGTATCTTGTGCATTTGCCAAGGTTGCAAAACATGTAACTGGAATAGACATAACGCCTGCAATGATAGAACGCGCAAAACTTCTTCAAAAAGAAAAATTATTGGATAATCTTACTTGGAATATTGGAAATGCTTTTCCACTTGATTTTCCTGATGAATCATTTTCTCTAGTAATTACAAGGTATAGTTTTCATCACTTTCTTGAACCTAGTAAAGTTCTGTCAGAAATGATTCGAGTATGCAAGAGTGGGGGAAGAGTTGCTATCATTGATGTAACTCCTTTGGCAGAAAAGGCATTAGCATATGACCATATTGAAAAACTACGTGATCCGTCTCATGTGAAAGCAATACCATTTGAAGAATTACTGGATATGGTAAAAAAATCAGAAATGACAAACATTGCTACTGCTTTTTACAGATTAGAAACGGAACTCGAAGAACAGATCACAGCATCATTTCCAAATCCAGGAGATGGTGACAAAATCCGTCAATTAATTGAAAATGATATTGATGTAGATACAATGGATCTTAAGATCTGCAAAAAAGATGGTAAAACATATTTCTCATATCCAACATCTATTGTAGTTGCATACAAACCTAAAAAATAATCACGATACGTGCCTTTCTTGTGTTCAATTAAATAATTTATGTGACTAGTAATGGTTTTTTAAACAAGTGTAACAAGATCTCTGCAATGGATGGTCTTCTAATTGGCCGATTTCAACCGTTTCATAAGGGACATCTTGAGGCAGTAAGAATTGGATTGTCTAAGGTTGACAATCTCTGGATCGGAATTGGAAGCTCAAACAAAAATTATGAAAAAAGAAATCCATTCACTGCCGATGAACGAAAAGAAATGATTCTCTCATCACTTGATTCTAAAATGTTGGAACGTGTCAAGATATTCTTTGTACCAGATACTGGCGATCATGAAAAATGGACTTTTCATGTTGATTCCATCGTACCTCCTTATGATATGGTCTTTTCAAATGATGAATTTACTATTACACTGTACAAAAAAAGAGGAAAAAATGTATTTGAAGTTCCACTGTTCAAAAGAGATGCAATATCTGGAACAAATATTCGTGAGTTGATCGCAAGTGACAAAGACTGGTCAGATCTTGTTCCTGAAGGTACCAAACAAGTGCTTTTAAAAATAGATGCAAAAAGCAGACTGCTTAAAATTCTGTAATTATAAATAGCGGTTAACTTGCTTGCAAATTGGGGAATTTATTTGGAATATCTAGTCATGTTACCAGGACCAACAAATGTTCCGGAAAGAGTAACACGTTCAATGTTTACTCACATGATAAATCACCGAAGTAAAGATTTTGTAAAGTTGTATGTAGATACTATTGAAAAAAGTCAGAAAATTTTTGATACAACAAGTGATGTAGTGGCTCTTAGTGCATCTGGAACAGGTGCAGTAGAAGCCTCTGTTGTAAACATGATAAAGAAAGGTGACAAGGTAATAATTCCAGTTAACGGTGAATTTAGCAACAGACTCTCAACAATGTTAGAGTGGGCTGGTGCAAATGTTGTACGTCTTACAACACCATTTGGAGAAAATGCAACTTTTGATCAAGTAAAAGAGGCATTTGATAACAACAAGGATGTAAAAGCATTCTATGTTGTTTGGAATGAAACTTCCACTGGTACAATGGTCAAATATCTTGACAAGATAAAAAATCTTACAGCAAGAAATGATTCCTACTATGTAGTAGATGGAGTCTCAATACTTGGTGGAGAAGAATTCCATATGGACAAATGGGGAGTAGATGTATGTGTAACAGGTGCACAAAAAGCGCTTGCTGCTCCTCCAGGAATTTCACCAATTGCAGTTAGTCAAAAAGCAAAAAAATACATGATTGCAAATCCTCCTCCGACATTCTACTTTAACATGGCAAGATACTTCAAGTATTATGATGACTCTAAAGAGACACCATTCACTCCTGCTATTCCATTGCTTTATGCATACAGAGAAGCACTTGACATTATTTTAGAAGAGGGAATTGATAACAGAATTAAGAGACACAGAATCTGTTCTGATGCTCTTTACAGTGGACTGAGTACAATGGGATTATCTCCATTTGCTAAAGAGGATGCACGTTCTACAGTTGTGATTGCACTGAACTATCTTCAAGGCCTAGATGACAAGACATTCAGAGGAACACTTTCTGAAAAATTCCGAGTTTTAGTTGCAGGTGGATTTGGAGATCTAAAAGGCAAAGTATTCAGAGTTGGATGCATGGGAGAAGTAAACAAGTATCATGTAATGAGAACAATCTCTGCAATTGCATCTACACTTGATATGATGGGTCACAAGACAAATCCAGAAGCACTAAAAGTTGCTGAAGACAAACTCAAGTCATTGTAATCCGTGTTAACTTAATATAAGGAATTCAAAGGATCGATCACGTTGACTTTTCAAAAAGGAACTTTAATTCTGGTAGATTATACTGCCAAGGTTAAAGATTCAAACGAGGTATTTGAGACAACACGCGAAGCTGACGCTAAATCAAGTTCAATTCATGATGCAAATGTCAAGTATCAACCAAGACTCATTTCTGTAGGAGAATCTTGGGTTCTAAAGGGTCTTGATGATGCACTAGCAAATACAAAGACTGGTGACAAACTTTCAATCGAAGTTCCTCCAGAGAAAGGATTTGGAATGAGAGATACTGGTAAGGTTCGCATGATTCCACTTCGAAAACTTGGAGACGATGCAGAAAAGGTTACCGTTGGAGATACAATAGAGATTGATGAAAGAACAGGAATTGTAAGATTCATTGGTTCAGGTAGAGTCCAAGTTGATTTCAACCACCGATTTGCAGGAAAAACAATTGTTTATGATCTTAATGTTATAAAATCACTTGACACAGACCAGGACAAAGTCTTGGGATTGCTCAAGCGAAGATTCCCAATTGACGAATCAAAGATCGTCTTTGAGATCAAGGGAACCGCAGTTGATGTTACTATCCCAGAGGAAGCAATGATGATGGAAGGTCTTCAGATAGTAAAACGTGCAATTGCAAACGAGATCTTCAAGTTTGTTCCAAAATTAGACAAAGTAAACTTTGTTGATACTTACAACAAACCAAAACAGGACAAGCCAGCAGAACAAAAACCAGCTGAAACAAAACCTGTTCCACCAAAAACAGCCTAAAATTATAGTACGCCAGTACTTTTTGCAAGATCTATAGCTTTTTCTTCATTCATTCGTATCTTACTGAGAATTGTATATCTCTCAGGTCTTAGTGATTGTGCAATTGTCAGTGCCTTTGCAAGAATCTGTGGCTCTAGTCCAATCTCTTTTGCCTTGGTTGGTGCCCCGACATTTTTTAACATCTTAATTATTTTCTTCCAGTCTTGGCCTTGGATCTTTGCAACAAGTATTGCACCAATACCGCATTTTTCTCCGTGCAAACCAATTCCTGGCTTGAGATGATCAACTGCATGAGAAAACAAGTGTTCTGCACCAGAACATGGTCTGCTGCTTCCAGCAATACAGGCAGCTACACCTGAACTTATCAATGCCTCTACAATCATTCTAACGTCTGGATTTTTCCTGAAATCTTTTGAATTATCAATAACTATCTTTGCGCTCATTGATGCAAGATTTGCAGCATAAGTTCCAAAATATTCCCCAACGTTGTCTCTTGCAAGTTCCCAGTCTCGTACTGCAGTGACTTTGGCCATAAGATCACCACAACCACTTGCTAAAAGTCTCCTTGGAGCCTTTTTCAAAATTGCAATATCAACAAAGACCCCCAGAGGTGCTGTAGCGATTATGGAATAGGGCTTGTCTCCACGCAATGAAACAAAAGGACTTGCAATACCGTCATGTGAGGCAGAGGTTGGTATACTCACAAATGATTTCTTTAATGTAAACGCAATCATCTTTGCAATATCAACAGACCTACCGCCCCCGATACCAATTATCAAGTCACTTTTGTCTTTTTTTATTTCACCGAGTGTCTTTTTTGCAGCCTCTACATCATTACTTGTACTTCGGTGCCACACATACTTGATCTTTGAATCCAAAAGTGAAGCAGAAATCTTTTTGTCAGTTATCTTTCGTACTTGATCTCCTGAAACTATGGAAACCTTCTTTGGGTTTGACAGGCCTACCAGAAAATCTCCTATGTCGGAAATATTGTTCTCACCTATGAGTATCTTCCTTGGTAGCTCCATTATGTGAGAAGCCATGGTTTTCACTTGGAACTTGGTTATTTATCGATATCCTGAATAATCCAAAGTTATTTAAGCGGGTGATATGCAAAACGAGGTAATCTCAAGTTAGGAGAAAGTTATTTGTCAGACTATATTGAACAACACACATACCATGGAACAACTACAGTAGGAATAAGCTGTACTGACGGTGTCGTTTTATGCGCAGATATGAGAGCAAGCGCAGGATATTTCATAGCAAATAACAATACAATGAAGATCCAAAAGATCGATCATCATGCAGGAATGACAATTGCAGGAGGCGTTGCAGATGCACAAAATGTAACAGACATGTTGCGATATCATTCAAACATACACAGAATTGACAAACAAGAGTATCTACCAATCAAGTCAATTGCAAGACTTGCATCGTTGATATTCTTCCAGAATAGATACTATCCATTCATTGCAGACATCCTCGTTGGAGGATATGACAAGCAAGGTCCAGCACTTTACAACATCGATATGTTTGGATCACTTGATAAAAAAACATACGTAACAACAGGAAGCGGTTCTCCAGTAGCATACGGTCTCTTAGAAAGTGAGTACCGTGATGGCCTAACAGTAGAAGAGGGAAAAACAATTGCCCTAAGAGCGGTAAAAGCTGCAATCACCAGAAACATTGGAACTGGTGATGGAATCAATGTCGCAATAATCGACAAGGACGGATACCGACTCTTGACAAAAGAACAGAAAAAGGCCATAATTACGCTTTAGTGATTTAATGCAAAGAAAACAAGCACAACGTGAACTATCTCCAGCCCAAAACATAATGGCAACAATACTGCAAAGTATTCCAAAAGAAGCTGATGTAACCAAGATAGATTATGAAGGTCCAAGAATTGCAATCTATACAAAGAATCCAAAATACCTGATGGAACACAATGAAGTAATCTCCAACATGGTAAATGTAATCAAAAAAAGAATTGTAGTAAGAACTGAAGAATCAATTAGAAAGAACGAAGAAGATTCACGACAAATTCTAACTCAAATGCTTCCAAAAGAGGCAGAACTTGGAGGAACATTCTTTGATACTGCAACAGGTGAGATGACAGTGGATGTAAAGCGTCCATGGCTTCTTAACAATCCTGATGCCTTTAACATGCCAGAACTTGTCTCAAAGACAGGCTGGAGAATACGAATTAGAAAAGCAACTGCAAGTCAGTCTTCTACTATTCAAACTATAAACTATAATCTTAAAATCTCTTCAACTGAGCGAAGCAAGCACCTAAGACAAGTAGGTGAGCAAATATTCCGTCCAAAACTCTCTGAAGATGCAGAGGTCTCACTAATGACACTTGGAGGCTTTAGCCAGGTAGGAAGATCTTGTATGCTACTTACCACTCATGAAAGTAAAATCCTAATTGACTGTGGAATAAATCCTGGTGCAAAGAACCCAATAGAGGCATTTCCACGACTTGACTGGCCAAACATCACACTAGATGAGCTTGATGCCGTAGTAATCAGTCATGCCCACTTGGATCATACAGGATTCTTACCTGTCTTGTTCAAGTATGGCTACAAGGGTCCAATCTATTGTACAGAGCCAACCTTACCAATGATGAACCTAATCCAGCTTGATGCGATAAAAGTCGCAGCAGCACAGGGCCGAGTCCCAATGTACTCTGAGCGTGATGTCAAGCAGGTCATGAAACAAACCATTCCATTATCCTATGGTACAGTCACAGATATCTCACCTGATATCAAACTAGTATTTTCAAATGCAGGTCATATTTTGGGCTCTGCAAGCTGCCACTTTCACATCGGAAACGGTAATCACAACTTTGTCTATACAGGCGATCTAAAGTATGGCAAGTCCATGCTATTTGAGAGCGCATCTTGGAACTTTCCAAGAGTTGAAACATTATTGATTGAGAGTACATATGGTGCAAAAGAAGACATCCAGTCATCAAGAGAAGAAGTTGAGGGCACTTTCATTAGATCGGTAAACGAGACATTACGAAACGGCGGAAAAGTATTGATCCCAATTCCTGCAGTAGGTCGTGCACAGGAACTGATGATGGTAATCGATCAATACATGAAGCAAGGACAACTAATGGAAGCACCGGTATTTACAGAGGGAATGATCTCAGAGGCAACTGCAATACATGAATCATATCCAGAATATCTTGCACGAGAACTACGACAAAAGATCCTTGAGACAGATGATAATCCATTTGATTCTGAATATTTCACAAACATTGAACATTCTGATGCAAGAGAAGAACCATTGCGAGAAGGTCCATCAATTATCATGGCAACATCTGGTATGCTAGAGGGTGGACCAGTGCTTGAATACTTTAAAAATATTGCACCAGTCCAGAAAAACAAGATCTTGTTTGTATCATATCAGGTAAATGGAACACTTGGCAGAAGAGTTCTTGATGGTTCAAGACAAGTCTCTGTTGTTGGCAAGGACGGAAAGATCGAAGTTATCAACATCAACTGCTCAACTGAAAAACTTGACGGATTCAGTGGTCACAGTGATTACAATCAATTGATGTCATATATTCACAGGCTGAGACCAAAACTAAGAAGAGTAATTGTAAATCACGGTGAGCGACGCAAGTGTGAAAACTTGGCAAGCTCAGTACACAGGATGTTTAGAATTGCAACAACCTGTCCTCAAGTACAAGAAGGAATTAGATTACTTTAGATCGTACTCGGCTCTCCAAATCTTTACGCCAGATGGAGTTACAATGATTCTTTCTTCACCGAGTCTTGCAATGTCTGCATCTGCATTTTTTGCAATACTGTAAATTTCTTCAACTGCCTTTCTAAGCTCATCCACATTTTTTTGTGCAAGTGGGGTTACCCTGAGAACTAGGATCATTCCCTTTTTGATATCCTCCTTTACACTATGTACATCACTATAGTCCCTCAAAGTTATTGCCTTGAGGTAGGTGGGAGCCTTTTGCTGCTGCATACCTTGATAGCGATCAACTCCCTCAAAAAGTCTTTCTAGTCAATTGCAATTCACAGATTAGCTTGCGTGACTAAATTCTGTACTGTAGGTATTCTGATTCTAAAATCGAGCCAGTAGAAATCTCTGATTTGGTACCATTCTTTTCTGTCAATACTATGCTCTGTTGGTCCTTTGGTGCATCCGAATATCGTACTGCGATAGCTGCAGCTAATTTCAAATTTTTCTCAGAATCTTCTCCGCGCAAAAGTGAGATTGGACCGACATGATCTTTTGCATCAAACAAAACATCGCCAGGTAATGCAAGAGCCTTTAACATTTCATTTTCATCCTGGTGTCTTCCTACAATGAATTTTGTTTTTTCATCAAATCTGAAATGTCTTCCAATCTTTAGAAGATCAATGTCGTTTGTGTTTGGTGTCTCGGTGTGATGGAAAAGATCTTTTGCTCTAATTGAAAATGCAGGATCAGTAAGCAAACAACCGCCTCCAGCGTTTGGTGGATTGTCAAAACCAAATTCTTGAGCCATCTTTAGCTGTTCTTTTCTTGATCGACCGCGGATCATTCCAAGATTTTCTCTTTTTATCAATCCCTCAATCTCTGGTTTTGTTGGTGGTAACAGTGCTGCAGATAATGGTCTTACAATAATTCCCTCAAGTCCTGACTCTTTTTCTATTGTTTTTAGTGCTGGTGCAAATTGACTCATTGGTCTTTGTCCCAAAACTTCACCTGATATGATAAATTCTGCACCAATGTCATCCATTACTTTTTTGCCTGCCTTGAACATCATTGATCTACAATCAATACATGGATTCATTCCAGAACCAAAACCGTGTTTTGGATGTTTTAACATCTCAATGTAATCGTCTCCCAAGTAAACAGTTTTCAATTCAACACCTAGCGAGTCTGCAGTCTCTCTTATTTCAAATCCACAACCTCTACCACAATCAAAATCACAAAATGGAGTCTTGATTGCAACAGCAGTAACATCAAATCCCTGTTTCTGCATCATTTTTACAGCTAGTCTACTATCAAGGCCACCTGACAATAATGCTACAACTTTCTTCTTCTCTTCCACAAAACCAGAAGGTCTTTTTCCAATATCTAAACCTTCCAGCAAATATAAAATAGTAAAGAGTTAGAATTGTTGTATTGAACCAACGCAGAAAAAACCTTTTGAAATATTGCAATGATTTAGGCTATGATGCTCTAGTTGCATTTGAGCCTGAAAATCTATTTTACATGACTGGGTTTTGGGGCGAGGCAATTGGTATACTGGATAAAAATGGTTGCACAATTGTATCTCCAGAGCTTGAGATGGGTAGGGCAAAGGAAGAATCAACTGACTGTAATGTAGTCAAATCTGAACGTGGAAAGGGTTCTCTTGCCACTCTAGTCAAGATACTAGAAAAAAACAAGGTGTGCATAGACAGTGATAGTTACAATATCGTAGAGAGTCTCAAGAGGTCTCTTCCCGAAGTAAAATCTTCAACTGATCCGTTTTATCGTGCAAGAGAAGTAAAAGATTCACAAGAGATTCTAGTATTAAAAAAAGCATCATCAATACTTGATAAGATGTATGAAATGTGTGTAGACAAAATGGTGATTGGCCAGTCTGAGGCCCAGCTTCAGACTCTATTGATGCAGTTTGCGATGGAGCAAGAAATGTTTGCAACTGGATACAAGTCAACACTAAATCCATTGATTATTGCAGGCGGTCCAAATAGTTCCCTACCACATGCACAAGTAACTGATAGAAAATTTAAAAATGGTGACATGGTTGTAGTTGATCTTACCTTACGATACAAGGGATATGTCTCTGATGCAACCAGAACATTTGGTCTTGGCTCTGTATCTGCAGAGGCAAAAAAAGTCTATGAAATTGTACGACAATCACAAGAGGCAGGACTGGAAGCTGTCAGGCCAAATGTATCCTGCAAGTCAGTAGATGATGTTTGCCGTAAAGTGATAGAAAAGAAAAAGTATGGAAAATATTTCATCCACTCGACAGGTCATGGAATTGGATTGGAGGTTCATGAATTACCAAACCTTGGTCCATCAAGCAAGGCAATACTATCAAAGAACATGGCAGTTACAGTAGAACCTGGGATATACATTCCAAGAAAGTTTGGTGTAAGAATTGAAGATTCGGTAATTGTTGGCAATAAAGTAGAGGTCATGCACAAGTTTACAAAAGAATTGATCATACTATGATGAAATAAAAATTTGTTATAGAAAATTTCTTATACAAATGTAATTCATTACATTCATGATTTATCAGATCTTATTTTCCAAATATTCTGTAATTATACATAACATGGAGATTTTCTAAATGGCAGATGCTTGGTCTTTTATCCTAATATCAATACCTGTGATGCTAGTATTTGGTATGCGTCATGCTCTTGATGTTGACCATATCACAGCAATTGATAATCTAGTTCGAATGCATAATGCTACAAAAAAATCTAGACTGGTAGGGGCTGGATTTAGTTCTGGCCACATGATTTCCGTCTTGGCAGAGATGATTTTTATCATATACGTAGTTGGAAGCCTAACAACTTCGGGCAACCTACAGTTTTGGGGTGGTATTGTAGGCGCAATAGCATTAGGTGTAATTGGTATCATCAACATCTATGCAATAAAAAAATGGGGAAAAAGTGGTGCTGCAATACTTGCAAGCAAGGTTCTCAACAGAGTTGGAATATTGGGTCCGGTTGGTTCTTCTTTTGTAACTGGCCTAGTCTTTGGTCTAGGTTTTGATACTGCAACACAAATTTCTGCAATAACAATATCTGCCGTAGCATCAGCTACTGCAGGAATTCAAACAGCATTGATTCTTTCAGGATTTTTCGCACTTGGAATGATCCCAATTGATACATTAGACAGTGTTGTGCTTCGTTCTGCATTTTCTCGAATATTTGATACCAAAGGTTTCAGATACATGGCATATGCATTGAGTGGTGTGGCAATTATGGTAGCTTCATTTGAATCGTATTCAACAATAACTAATGTCGATGTACTTCCAGAATGGGCAGGACCAGCCTTGGCAGTATCAATAATTGCAATCTGTTTTGGATATGGTTTTGCAACAAGAAAAAAACAACAATTACATCGTGATACAAAAACTAGTTCTGAAGAAAATAAACTCTAGTCTATTCGTTTCTCAATTTCATTTCTGATAAATTTTACAACTTTGGATTTTGTTTTCCATCCAGATTCCTTGAAAGTTTTCGAATCAACAGATATCACATTGTTGTAATCAGGATTTTTTTTGTATCTCTTGGTACCAATGTCATTTGCAATGACAAGATCACAACTTGATTGTGTTATTTTCTCTCTTGCTTTTCCTATCAAATCTCTTTTGGATACATTGGTCTCTGCCTTGAATCCCACAAGAAAAACATCCTTTTGGATCTTTTTGACGTCATTTATCATCTTGGGTACACGCTTTAGTTTTAGAGAAATTGTAGAAAGATTGCTATCAAGTTTAGTCTTGTATTGCTTTTCTAGAGTATAGTCTGAAGCTGCAGCTGCAAGTATTACAATGTCTAATTTCTGCTTCATCTCTTTTCGTAGTGCATTGCTCATCTCACCACTTGTGTTGACACGTATCACCTTGGCGCCCTTTGGTGGAACCTCTGTTCCAGGACCATAAATCAAGGTGACTTGGCACCCGGCTGAGACAAATTCTGATGCAAGCAAGACACCTGTCTTACCTGTGCTCTGATTTGTGATTACTCTCACAGGGTCGATATGCTCTATTGTAGGGCCTGCAGTAATGAGCACTTTTTTCTCCTTGAGAGTATTTGACAAGCCAAATTTTTGCAGTATCGTATCCAGTATCTCTTCAGGTTCAGCAGCCTTTGCCTTGCCTTCGATAAATTTTGGAGAAATAAAGTCAACTTTGTTTTTTAGAAATTCTATATTTTTCACTACTGCAGGATTTTCATACATTGCCTGGTGCATTGCAAGTGCTATAACAATTGGAATTTTGGAGCCAAGTCCAACACTTAGTACTGTAGATATTGGAGTGTCATCAATTCCATTTGCAAGTTTGCCTAGTGTATTTGCAGTGCACGGATAAACTATTATCACATCTGATTGTTTGTAGTCTGCAACTTTGATGTGTTCCAGGTCGCCTGTTAGTTTTGTAATTACTTGGTTTCCAGTTGCCCACTTGAAGTAGCTTGGTTGTATCAAGTCAGTGGCAGCCTTGCTTGCAACACAGATGACATCTGCACCATGTCGCATGAGTAATCTTGCAAGCTCTATTGACTTGTATGCAGCAACACTTCCTGATATGCATAAAATAATTTTCTTTCCTGCAAGCCCAGTACCGTCAGAGCCAACTATATCTAAAGAAGGATGTTTTTCAACCAATTTCTTTTTCCAACTTTTCAAGTTCTGATGTATCCATTGAAAAAGAGTGTTCTATTCCAGGAAACTTGCCTGATGTTACATCACTCTTGTATGATTCTATCGCTTTTACAATTTCAGAAGACAATTCAAGATATCTTTTTGCAAACTTGGGTTTTATTTTTTCATATAATCCCAAAACGTCATGGACTACAAGCACCTGTCCATCACAGTCAGGTCCAGAACCAATTCCAATTGTAGGAATACCAATCGTATCAGAAATAATTTTTGATGTTTCCCTTGTTACCATTTCTAGTGCGATACTGAACACACCGGCCTTTTCAAGTGTTTTTGCAGAGTCGAGCAATTTCACAGCAGCATCCTTTGTCTTTGCCTGGACCTTGTAGCCTTCCTGGAGTGTTGTAGTTTGAGGCTGGAATCCAATATGCCCCATCACTGGTATGCCAATTTCTACAATTGCATGTATGGTATCTTTGATCTCAACTCCACCTTCTAGTTTTACTGCATCTGCACCTGACTTGATTAATCTCCCCGCATTTTCTATTGCCTGTGACTTGCTAGACTGGTATGACATGAACGGCATGTCTGCAACAACTAAAGCATTTTGTCGTCCTCTTGCAACTGCTTCTGTAAAAAGACACATCTGGTCCATTGTAACAGGTATTGTGTTATCATATCCTAACATCACCATTCCTGCACTGTCTCCAACAAGCAACATGTCTACTCCTGCCTTGTCGCAAAGCTGTGATGTGGTATAATCATATGCAGTGATTACAGTAACTTTCCTAGAATTTTTCATTGATAAGATATCTCTGACAGACTTAGGCATTTGCCATCTTCCTCAAGTTTTTTCTTATGATTAGAATAGATTTTTTCAGGTTCTTCTTGTTGTCAAATTTTGGTTTCTCTTCTAGATCTTCTTTTGATAGTTTTTTACAAACGACAATCAGTATCTTCATTCCACGAATTACGTTATCAACAATGGTAATGTCTGCAGTCTGTGCAGTGCGTGACATGGGGTTCAAGTCAAACGTAATCACATCTTTTCCAAATTTCTTTAGTGCAATTGTCCTGTCTCCATCTTCTAGTGGCACCATTACAACATCTGCAGAAAATATTCCTCGCTTGTCCACTATTCTTCTTGCACTGTCAAGTTTTGGAATCTTTTTTGCAAATTTAGAGTCAACTCCCAGTACTTCATTTGCACCATTTTTCTTTAGAATTTTAGAAATGGCTCTCTTTCTCTTCTCGCTTGCATAAAACAAGTTTATCTCAATTTTTGCACCAGTGACCTTTGACAATTCCACAATCTCTTTTGCACAAAGGGCAGCAAAGTTTCCATTTACCGATATTACAGGTAATTTGGCTGCAAGAAGAGCCCTTGCAGCAGCTTTTATTGCCTTGTGAGAGGTTTTTGTAGTTTTTTCGCCTATTAGATAGTCAAACATCTCGCCTCTTCCATGAGCCAAGAGACCTTCTTCTACAACAAGGCCTTCTCTGAATCCATGGACAAGTTTTTCCCGGATGTAAAGAGATGAGGCTCTTGGATGTGTCTTTGGAATCAACACTAGGAGACTCTAGCTCCGCTCTTGTCTATCTCTGTCTTGATTATCATTCCATCATATTTTTTTAAAATTTGCATCACTTCAGATCCTTTTGTTTTTGGCACTAACGTAAATACAGTCTCTCCAAACATTGCAACACCTGACTTGAATCCATTTTGGGCCAAGTCATCAATCACTTGCTGCATTTGTTCCGTAATTACATGAACATATCTTGCAAACTCTAGTGACATGTCCAAAAATTCCATTTGGTCTCTTGACTTTAATAATTTTGTAACCATCTTTCCGCCAAGACCATTAATCTTTGAGAGCTCTGTCTTGATGAATTGTTTTGTTGATATTGGAGAAAAGCAAATTACAATTGCAGTATGGTCTGTGTGGATCTTTTGCAGACTTCCAATTCCTGGAGCACCATGTTTTGTTCTTATTTCAAAACCGCCATGGTACGATGATAGTACAGTTCCAAGACCAGTTTTGCAGTAGATTTCTGCATTGTGTGCAACTTGTCCTATTTTAGTTCTGGATAGATTTGTTCCAAGTGCCTTGTTTAATGCAAAAGCCAAACTCAGTGCAACAGCACCGCTTGAACCAAGACCATATCCAACAGGAATTGTGGTACTGTGCTCAATTTCTAAAAAATAATTTTCTTTTACAATCTTAAAAAATTCCTTGACTACAAATTCTGAAACCTGTGTGTTATCTGACTGGAAACCTGTAACTGTTATCTTAAATCCAGGCTTGTCAGAGCTTGTCACCTTGACCTTTGTTGTAACTCCCTCCTTGATGCAAAATCCTGCACCAATTGATCCCTTGTATTCTGGCTCTTTTGGCTCTACTTCTGCCTTGAAAAATCCAGTAATGTGACCTGGCGCAAAGGCTACTGCCTGCATATTTAGCTTAAACTTGTCAGAAAATATAAAAATGATCATTAAATTATATAAATTAGTATAAATTGACTAAATTCATTCGACGCCTACAAAGGATAGGAAGCAGCATCTTGGTCTCACTACCAATAGAGTGGGTCCAAGCAAACAAACTTGAAAAAAGTGACGAGGTCGAGATTGAGACAGGCTCTAACAGCATTTCTATTACTCCAACTGGTGGAAGCAGGCCACCAAATGAAGTTGTAATATCATACCCAATATCAAAACAAGAAAATATCAGCGCCTATGTTACTGGTGCATATCTTCTTGGGTATGATATCATCAAGATAAGTGGACGGTCAACAATTTCAGTAGATGACAGGGAAAAGATTCGTGGGCTGATGCGAAGATTGGTCGGAATGGAGATAGTCGAAGAGGACGCATCAAATGTAAACGTCCAATTTCTTCTTGATGCAACAACACTAAGCCCTGACAAGATACTAAAAAGAATGAGCTCAATTGTACTTGGAATGTTTCGTGATACCATATCATGTCTTACATCAGATGACCGTTCTGTACTGCAAACAATGACAAGCAGAGATGACGAAATAGATAGACAATATTTCTTGCTAGTACGATTAATTCGAAGCGCAATGGTTGACAAGAAACTTGCAACCGCACTAAACTTGGGAAATATAGACATACTTGATTACAGGGTTGCAGCAAACTTGCTAGAGACTGCAGGTGACATCATTACAGATCTTGCACATTCAATATCTGAATTGCCAAAGTCTGACATGAAAAAACTATACGATGCAGCAAAAGAGATAGAAAATGTACACGAAAAAGCAATCACATCATTTATTGAAAACAATCGTAAATTAGCAATTGAGGCAATCACGCTTCATAGAATATATCAAAAAAAGATCTCAACTGTGGGCTCGTCAATTGATCCAAAAAAACAAGGATCAATACAATTGCTAAATTTGGTATTTACATTTGAAAAACTATCAAGGTGTTGGGCAGATGTTGCAGATCTGGTCAAGCCAGTCTATACTTGATATTTTTTGTTTATAGCAAAAGTCAAGACAGCACAGATTGTTTTAGAATCTGTAATTTTTCCGGATGTTATCATCTTGAGGACTTTATTAAAATCAATTTTTACAACAGACATTATTTCATCCTGGTCAAGTTGCAGGTCTCCTGCTTTTTTTATTCCATATGCTACATAGCAATGAATGATTTCAGTGTTGTATCCAATGGAAGGATAGTACTTGATCAGAGGTGTCATCTTTTTTGCCGTATATCCAGTCTCTTCTCGTAGTTCTCTGTGGGCACATTTTAGAGGCTTTTCCCCCTTTTCAAGCGTGCCTGCAGGGATTTCAAGCACATATCCATGAGGAAATCTATGTTGTCTTACAAGTAATATCTTGCCGTCCTCTATTGCAAGTATTGCAGCAGCACCTGGGTGCTCTATTACTTCACGTGTAACCTTTCTCTTGTTGATAGATAAAGTGTAAAGACTAAGTGAGAGAACTCTGCCCTTGAAGACATTTTTTCTCATTTGAAAAAATTATACCTCAATTATGTTATGAATGTATCTCAGACATTAAATGCAATCTCTTTGATTTCTTGGCCATCATGATTGCATTTTGGACCCACTTGTTCTGGAATGTAATTTTTTTTGGAATAAACAAGTCTACAGAAATTATCTCTTCTATACGAGGTACCTTGGCAGAAAGGTCATCCATCTTGTATATATTATCAGTGTACATGAAAAGAACAATCTGGTTCATGTGCACAAATGGTTTTTGTAAAAATGATCCAGAAAATGTCTTGTCAAGTTTTGCCAGAGTCTTTTTGATATCGCCCTTTACACCAACCAAAATGGCAAATGGAATAAACTCTCCCATGTTTTTTGGATTGTAAATAGAGGTAAACTGTATTGCTTCATCATTTTGTAATTTCTCAAGTGAGCGAGCTACAGTCTTTGTAGAAAAACCAGATTTTTCTGCAATCTCTTCTATCTTTAATCGTGGATCTAATAATAAAATGTCGATTATTCCAATGTCTGTCTTTGTAAGGTCTGAACGTATCTCTGGATTTTTTGCCTCAAAGATGCTAAGCACTCTGATATCTCGTAACAAGTTTTTTGCAAGCTCCATCTTTTCTGCAGGATTTTCCTTTACCACAATACTGCATACAGTAATTCCTCCAACACATGGCACAACAAAAAATGGCTCTCCCACCAATCTTATTTTTTGTATGATATCATCAATCTCTTTTCCAGTTACTACAAAATACAAGACACTAAATCCTAATACGGGTGGTTCAATTTTTAGAGCAAATTTTTCAATTATTTTATTTTCAATCATTTTCTGAATTCTTGATTTAACTGCAACACCTGAAATGCCAATCTCGCTTCCTATCTGTCTGTCAGGCTTTCTACAATTATTGAGCAAGTGTGAGAGAATTTGTATATCTAATTTGTCCATTTGTTATAGTATTACCCCATCAATTATACCAAATCGAACATGTATTATATATTATTGTCTAATATAGTAAGTATAAACCTGTAAAACATTAAATATCAGACTAATTCTTGATCGACTGTGGATTATAGAGCACAAATCGGTATTAGATTTATCACACGACGCAGGGGCAGTCTCATTGCAGCAAGTCTTGCAGTCGCAATTGCAATACTTGTGGTGCAGGTAAACTCTGTCATATTCCAAGGGTTGTATGATGCAATTGTCCGTGATCAAATCAATTACAGATTTGGCCATGTATACATTACAAGACAAGAAGACTTTATCACAAAATCTGATTTTGTGTTAATCAATTGGCTTGAAAGAATTCCATATGTCCAAGCTGCTGCTCCAAGAATTGATTCTGAGGCATCAATTAATGCAACAATTAACGGACAATTAATTCATGATTATTCAGTTCCTGTGATTGGAGTTGATCCAGTCTTGGATAGAGAAGCATCTACAATGTATCAAACTGTAGGGGCTGGTGGCCAGTATGTGACATATAGAAATTCAGTTGTACTTGGAGCAATTGTAGATAGAGATCTAGGTTTTCCACAAGTAGGTGATACCATCAAATTAAAATTCAAAGATCAATTCGGCAATGACGTATTGCAAAGATTAACCATAGTTGGAATAACTGCAACTGCAGGATCCGTAGGTCTTGACAATAGTGTTATAATGAATATAGATACATTGCGTGAAATTTTAGATAGACCACACCAAACACAATCAATTCTTGTTAGACTAAACGATCCAACAAAAGATAATGATGTCAAGGCTCTATTTCTTGCAGCATTTCCATCAAATGCTGATAAATTCAAGGCACAAACAATTGAAGAATCAGCAGAGCAAACACTGAGTGGATTCAGATCCGGTATCGCACTGATTAATCTAGTTGGTTATTTTGGCATGATGTCATCTGCATTTGCAGTTGTTACAATACAAATGATGCAGGTATCAAGCAAGACAAGAGACATTGGTGTAATGAGGGCAATTGGTGCAAAAAGAAAAGATGTGTTATTAGTTTTCATATTTCAAGGAATGGTAATCGGTGCAATAGGTGCAGGACTTGGCACTGTAATGGGTGTAGCATATACGGCATATGCAAAGGAGACACACATGACATTTCAAGGAAGTTTACCACTTGAGGTAAAATACAACTGGACAAGCATAATGCAGACTGATATCATGGCATTTGTACTTGCAGTAATTGCATCAATCTATCCCGCGTACAAGGCTACCAAGCTAGAACCTGTGGAGGCAATGAGAGTTGGCTGATTACGTACTAGAGGTAAAAAATATCGATAAAGTGTACGGTCAAGGAGAGACCGAAGTTTATGCCCTCAAAAATCTATCATTTAGCGTCAAGCGAGGAGAATTCATGCTAATTGTAGGAAGCTCAGGCTCTGGCAAGTCCACATTACTTAACATGATTGGATTGCTTGACAGGCCGACAAGGGGCAGGGTGATAATTGATGGAACAGATACATCAGAATTAACTGACAATCAACTCTCCACATTTAGAAATTCAAAGCTTGGTTTCATATTCCAGTTCTCAAATCTTTTATCCGATCTTACTGTTCTTGAAAACGTTACACTGCCAAGAAAGATTCAAGGGACCATACACAATTCTGCAGACGAGGCAAGAACATTGCTTAAAACAGTAGGACTAGAAACACAGACTCACAAGTTTGCAAACCAAATTTCTGGTGGACAGGCCCAAAGAGTTGCAATCACAAGAGCACTGATAAACAAACCAGCTGTGGTACTTGCAGATGAGCCTACCGGAAACTTGGACTCGGTATCTGCTGAAACTACGGTACAATTGTTAAAGTCACTTAACCGAAAACTGTACCAGACATTTATCATTGTAACACATGACAGACATCAATTTGGCGAAGTGGATAAAGTAGTAACAATAAAAGATGGCAGAATTCTAAAAGAAGAGATGGAGGCAAATCTAACTTGATCTATAAGAGTATCATGTTACTAACAATCTTGCTTGCAGGACAAGTCATAATTCCAAGTTATGCCCAAGCACCTGAACAGCTGACACCAGCCGAGTCCCCATTTGAACATGGATTCAACGACATTAAACTTCTTGATGCATACTTTGGACCTGCCGGACAAAAAATTGAGGTAGAGCCAGGAGACAAGAATGTTCCACTTACTATCGTATTATCAGATGTTGGCACAGAGGACATCTCAGGAATTAGCGGATTACTTAGCTTACCAACAGGATTCTCAGGGGCTCTAGCAAACAATGGACTAATCGAGGCTGACAACACCCAGACAGCTACTGCAGGCCAGTCATTTACACTTACATTCTTTGTAAACGTGGACAATACTGTAAACGTCCATGATTATTCAGGAACAGTCAAGGTCACATATTCTAGAGTGCGAGAAAACGGCGATCGTACAGTATTTTTAGATTTTAATTTCAAGGTCACAGGAAAAAGTGTAGTAAACCTCAAGGCAACAGACCCATTTCTTGACCCAGCATCAAACAACAACATGACAATCCAGATCTCAGATGCAGGTACTGCACCACTAAATGACGTTGATGTTGTTATCCAAAGAGACCAGACTACAGATACAACAACTGATACAAGCAATCTACAAGGTATAGTGCTTGACCAGAACCACTGGAAAGTAGGAACAGTCCAGGCAGGATCATCTAACACATTTTCAATCCAGGCCTTTATCCCACAAAGTGTTGCAGGACAGACTATACATGCTCCATTTACAGTATCATACTTTGATGGACAAGGAAACCAAGTTAGCACAACAAGGACAGTTGACTTTATTGTGGGACCAACAAGTTCTGTATCGATAATAAGATTATCATCTCCACAATATCTATTGACTGGAGTGATGCAAAATCTAACACTAGGAATTGAAAACTTGTCACCGTCCAAGATATCTGATATTTCAATTTCAATCACGCCAAACTCTGACAGCCTAAAGATATTGCAAGACAACAAGTGGTCCATACCAGAAATAAACCCACTTGAAAAGACTGACTTGATCATTCCAGTATATGCAGACCAGAGCATAGAGGGCCAGGCAGTAAACTATGAAGTTGATACCCAGTATACAAGAGATGGAGCCACAGTAATTGAAAAACAAAACTTTGCAACTTACATCAGGGGAGTAATTGACATTTCACTTCATGATGTAGGTGTAACAGATATTGCAGGAAAGAAGATGATAATTGGTAATGTACTCAACCAAGGAAACGTAAAGGCTGTCTTTGGTCAGGTGACTGTATCATCTGTAGATAATAATATCATAAAACCATCCAATCAATACATTGGTGATATTGATATTGATGCACCAGTGCCGTTTAACATTCCAATAAATTCTGATACAGTACCAACAGGTGATCAAAAAATCCAAGTGACACTTACTTGGAAGGACACATTGTTACAGCCTCATACAATAACAGAAGTTGATACCGTATCATTTGGAACTCCTCCAGTTCAATCAAGTAACAGTATTGGCATTAACCAACTACAGATAATCATACTTGTTGCAATTGCAGCAGGAATAGGTGGTATAGTGTTCAAGGTACGAAAGAAAAAGATTGTACTTGAAAAGAAAATCGAAGAATCAAGCTAAGGGTATATTTACTCGAAAGGCATTTTTTTAGACATGATATGGGATGAAATCGAGATCCCAAAAGAAGTTCGCCATTTTATGCTTGAAGGGGCAGAAGAGACAGTACTGGGTCAGAAAAATGGTGCAAAAAAACAGTATCGTTATGGTAATCTACACATCAGGGAATATGACGACAAGTATCTAGTTCACATGGACAAGGTAGATCCAAGACAAGATCCACTTGGTCATCTTGTGCAAGACGCTCCAGAAATTCTTGTTGGCATTACAAGCGGCTTGGTTGCAGCAAATAAAGTTTCATCAAGTGTTTACAAATTACAAAAGGACATGCCATTTGCAAAGAGTACATCTATCTTTGCAGGGCTTGTGGCATCGGTACTTGCAGGCTATGCAGGATATGCTATTACAAAAAAACTAAAAGAGTTCTAAGAGAGGGGAAGACAAATTACACGAACAAGAACAATTCAAACCTTCATCAAGCTCATACCGCTTGTACTTGCATTACGAAAGGACAGAAGAGAGTGGGTAAGAAAACAAGGAAAAAATGTTGACCTCAAAAGATACCAAAAAAATGCACGCAGGGCACTCAAGACATTCTTGTCTCTTGGTCCTGTATACATCAAGTTGGGCCAATGGCTCTCATCAAGAGCAGACATTTTGCCGCAACCATATCTTGAGGAGCTAGCAAAACTACAAGACGAGGTTCCAGCAGAATCATTTGACAAGGTAAAACCAATCATAGAAAATGATCTTGGGCCAATGGACAAGAATTTTGATTTTGTTGATACCAGTGCAGTATCTGGTGCATCGCTTGGACAGGTATACAAAGCAAGACTTAGGGGACAAGATGTAATTATCAAAGTCAAGAGACCGGGAATAGAAAAAGTTGTTGAAGAAGACATACACGTTCTCAAAAAAATAATTCCGTTTGCAATGAAGTTTGTTGATCCAAACCTGAGATATTCTGCAGAGGCCATGCTTTCACAGTTTATTGAAACAATCAATGAAGAGATGGACTATCGAATCGAGTCCCAGAATCTAAAGACAATCAAGAAGAACATGCAAAACTATCCGAAATTGATAATCCCTACCATAATAGACGACCGTTCAAGCAAAAATATACTCACTATGGAATATCTACCTGGAATAAAAATAACAAATGTAAAGGCACTTGATGAGGCAGGAATTGACCGAGAACAACTCGTGGTGCGTGCCCATCGGGTATTTTTTACAATGTTGTTAAGACACGATCTGTTCCATGCAGACCCACATCCTGGAAACATTTCTGTGACAAATGATGGTTCTCTGATACTCTATGATTTTGGAATGGTCGGAAGACTAGACACCAAAACAAGACTGAAACTAATCAGGCTCTATCTTTCACTTATCGAGCGAGACCCAACAAGAACAGTATCTGCAATGGATGATCTTGGGATGCTCATGCCGGGATATGACAGGACAATAATAGAAAAAGGTCTTGCGCTTTCCATCCAGGCATTTCATGGGACCAAAGTGGACAGGATGGAAGTCAAGGCACTCATGGAGCTTGCAAACAAGACAATGAGTAAATTTCCATTCAAGCTACCAAAACATCTTGCACTTTACATGAGGATGACATCAATACTTGAGGGAGTGTATCTTACACACAAGGTAAATTTCAGATTCATCAATGTACTACAAAATATTTTGGAAGAAGAAAATATTATACGAGATGCGTATGTGGAAGAGCTCAAGATCTCTTTTGGAAGATTTGTAAAATCAATAGATGCTGCAATTGCAGTAGTTCCAGAGATACGACAATACATCGAACAAAATAAAAACATGCAGACAAATAAACCAAAATCACGAACTGTTCTGCTTTCAGGTACCATACTTGCAGCTGCAGTCTTTGTAGGTTCAACCATACTATATTCAACAAATAATATGGTTGGAGAAATTGGAATGATAGGCTCTGCTGTCATAATGGCTCTTTCTATTGCATTAAAAGAACGCTAGTTATTCTATTGCAATATTTTTTCCAGTCTTTGTAGGTATTGTAAGAGTTAGTACCCCATCACGATATTTCGCAGATGCTGCTGGATTTTCATCATCTTTTACCTCGATTGGTAATCTTATCTTCTTGTCAATTGAGCGTGGTCTCTGTCTCCAGATTACTGTGCCCTCTACTTCATCTTCTCTTGTTGCTACAATTGAGAGAATGTTACCATTGAGTCTTAGTTTGATCTCTTTTTTGTCAAATCCTGGCATGTCTATTGCTACCACCAGACTGTCATTTTGTAGTATCATATCTACTGGAGGAAGAATAAACTCGTAGAACTCACGTGACTTGTTGCCTATTTCTTTCATGACTTCTTTTACCATGTAACGACCAATGCCCATGTAATATCATTTAGCACTTTTTTGATTATTAAACCTTAGTCAGATTTGCTTTGAGATATCATGTACGTTTTATCATAGCCTGTTGAATTCACAATTTATCTACTGCCCTATTTAATAGGACTCTGATGATTATTGTTATAGAGGGCTTTGACCAGGCAGGCAAAAAAACCCAGTCAAAGTTATTGTCTAATTTTTTAAAAACTCGGAATAAAAAATCTGTCATATTTAGTTTCCCAGATTATACCACTCCAATTGGAAAAGAGATCAAAAACTTTCTTGATGGCAAACGCAAATTTCCACCACAAGTAATACACTGCCTTCTTGCAGCAAACAGGTGGGAACGATCAAAAGACATCAAAGACGCACTTGAGAAAAATTATGTTGTTATAATGAATCGATATTACCAGTCTAATTTAGTATATGGAATGGTAAACGGACTTGACTTGAAGTGGCTTGAAAACCTTGACCGGGGTCTCCCAAAAGAAAATATTGTAATACTACTTGATGTCAAGGTGTCAGATTCATTTTCTAGAAAAACACAGAAACGTGACAGATTTGAAAAAGATAAAACATTTGCACTCAAGATTGCAAACACATACAGAAAACTTGCAAAAAAATATCATTGGAACATAGTAAACGCATCACAAGAAAAAACACTAGTTCATCAACAAATAAGGGATATAGTATCAAAACATATCAGATGAAAAAGATATGACGAAAAAATATCTCCAGATAGTAGATCCGATTCATGATTTCATTACTGTGTATCCTCAAGAGTTGGAATTGATAGACTCTCCAGTATTTCAAAGACTTCGACGAATACGACAACTTGCTGGTGCACATCTAGTTTATCCTGGTGCACAACATTCAAGGTTTGAGCACTCCCTTGGAACAATGCACATTGCAGGTCAGGCAGCAAATGTACTCAGAGACAAGGGGTATCTTGATGCAAACGATTCTGAAAATATACGAATGGCAGCATTGCTGCATGATGTTGGTCACGGACCATTCTCACATCTATTCGAAGAGGTTTTACAAAAAAAGAAAAAAAATTCTCATGAAGACATTGGACAAAGGATCATACTAGAATCAGAAATTGGTGACATAATAAAAAAATCAGGATTTGACAAGACATTTCTTGCTAAACTTGCATTTGGGAATTCTAAATACCAGTTCATGAACGAAATAATCTCTGGCGGATTGAGTGCAGACATGATGGACTATCTTTTACGTGATGGATATTTCACGGGTGCAGAGCATGCCAAAGTGGATTTTATGAGAATAATCCATTCACTTGATGTTTACGACAAGAAACTTTCACTTGACAAGTCTGCTTTACACTCTTTTGAGTCCATGATGATATCTAGATACCAGATGTTCAAGGCAGTATATTTTCACAAGACTGTGCGCTCTGCAGAAGTCATGCTTATACAATCAATGGTGCTTGCAGACAGCGAACTTGGACTTACTACAGATGATGTGGAAAACTATGTCCAAATGACAGACGAGCTTGTCATATCAAAACTTGTATCACTTGAGCCAAAAAATACCGATCTGAGAAGAGCAAGGCAACTTGCAGTAGAATATCAAGAGAGAAAACTGCTCAAGTGTGTTTATGAAAAGATCTTTACTCGTCCAAGGATGGGAAAGGTAAACGTAGCACATCTACAAAACGAAATTGCTAAAATATCCAAAGTAGACGAGTCTGAAGTCTTTATTGATGTATCAAAGACACCATCAATTCCACTTGCTCCATCAAAAAAAGAATCCCAGTCTATAATTCTTACAACAAAAAAGGGAGAGGGGCCAAAGGAATCATACGAGTTACCAATATCTGAAATTCCACTAGTTTCTTCAATTTCAGGCTTTATGGACATATTACGAGTATACACACGGCAGCAATTTAGAAAAAAGGTTGAAATTGCAGCAAACGTCACTCTTGGTGAAAACAGTCAATGAAAAAAAGAATTGTAGTAAAATTGTCAGGAAGCTTGTTTGGCCTAGAGGACATGAAGACACTAAAACAATACGCCGAGTTTTTTGTGAAGATAAGTAAGGTTTGCCAACCAATAATAATTGCAGGCGGAGGAAAGATTGCACGACATTACATCTCTCATGCAAGATCATCTGGTGCAGATGAATCAACACTAGATGAGCTTGGAATCGAAGTATCAAGGCTTAATGCAAAACTTTTGATCTATGCGTTACAAGAAAAAGCATATCCACATCCACCAGTCAACCTAAAAGAGGTTGCAAATGCTGCTGATACTGGACTGATTGTTGTAACAGGAGGACTTCATCCAGGACAGAGTACAAATGCAACTGCTGCACTTATTGCAGAAAAGGTAAGGGCTAACACATTTTTCAATGCTACAGATGTTGATGGAGTATATGATTCTGATCCAAATAAAAACAAGAATGCAAGCAAATTCAAAAAAATACCAATAAAGAAACTGCGCTCAATGCTTGTACATCAAGACTCTGTAGCAGGGGGCTATGACCTGATGGATATTGTTGCACTAAAGGTGATAGAGCGTTCTAAACTAAAGACTAGAATACTAAAAGCAGATACAAAGATATTAGAAAAAGCAATCAAAGGAAGTCCAGAGGGCACTGAAATTACACTAGTCTGACTTGTCCTGTGTATTCTGGAATGTTGGCACTAGTGGCTTTATTCAAAATTTCTCTTGCATCATTTTCTGAAAGAACTTTAGACTGGGATTTTGCATATCCTTCTTCATCAACTATTACAACAAGCCAGCCTTCGCCCGGTTTTTCAACAACTGCCACAAATTCTTCCTCTCCAACTGGTACAAATGCACCTTGAGATTTTTTTACAGTAAGTGTGAGCATGGCAAAGCCTGCATGTGAGAATAATGTCATCTGAGACTTTCTTGATCTCTCCTGACCTATTCTAATTGCTTGATGATACTGCATAAATTATATCTTCAAACTTTTACTATAAGCGTTTTCAACTCAACATTTAAGAATTGAACAAATGGTAAAGACATCCTTGGAAAAGAAAATTTTTGTCTTTGCTGCAATAATGGTTATTGTTGCAATAATTGGTGTGATTGCAATTCTACCAAGCTCAGGAATTATCAAAAATATGTTCTCTCCAAATGCAAATACACCATCTGCACTGACATCTGTAATGACTGAGGTAAAACCAATTGATATTCAATACAATGGATCTACAATAACATCAATTGGAAACACAAATGCAGTGTTAGACACAAAATTTAATCTGACAAATCCAAATGACAATACTCTGATAGTTGAAATGGTAAGCTATGACATCTATGCAAATGGCATTGTCATTGGTCATGGTCAATACGGAGAACGATATGAAGGAACTTGGGAGAGCTCATCTTATCTGCCGTTAACACAACACAATTCTGAAATCATCTCTGTTGATACACAATTGGTCAACGATGGAAATAACCCACAAGTATGGTCTGCATTACAAAACAATGCTGTAAAGTTTAGGTTTAATGGAACTGCGTATTATTCTACACACTCTGCTTTCTCTGGTCAGAGTTATACAAAAGATTTTGATTTCTCGCAATAACTTAGTGTTTTGTAGGATTGTATCTTGATCGAATAAATTTTACAAGATAAACAAAACCCAATATTATCCACGTGAGTATCATTGCACCCCATACAAGAACCATGATCTTTGGTATGCTGAGATTTAACTGGTATACATAATTGAGATATTCTGACGGAATTATCTTATCTAATTGGTATATTGGCAAAATGTATGGATTGAGATCCTTTATGTCAATTATGGATTTTCTTGCAAGCATTGTAATTACAGCATGCCATCCAAAGAAAAGAGTTACAAAGAAAAAGCTAGCCTTTCTACCTACTGGTTTTTTATATCCGCGTTTTTCAAATTTTTCTAGTCTCTTATTGACTCTGGCAAGTTCTGTCTTTAATTCTTCAACAGATTTTTGCTCTCCTGTTTTGTTCTTTGAGGATCCAATGTATGTTGCTATAAGTGAATCAAGATATTTTTTATCAGAATTGTAAATCGTCTTGCCATCTTGCAGGGAGCTTAGAATATAGCTTAGCCTTCCAGTATCTCCTTTTTTAGCATCTATCAAATGTATGACATAGTCAATTAGTTCATCTACCATGTATCATCATGTTCCAATATGACATGACTTGCTAGAAGCGGCTTTAGATGACATTATCAATATTATCAAGCTCTTTTGGAAAGGGATTTTAATTATTACTGAGAGAGTCTTAGCCTATTTTCTTAAAAAAGCTCATGATTGGCTCTCTGTCAGAATTTGAAAGAGATGAAAATCCTTCCAATAGTTCCCTTTGAACATGTATTGCATCATTGACTGCCTTTTTGATGTAATCTGAATTAAACGGGACAAGTCTATCAATTACTCCTTCACTGTATGACTCGATATATTTTCTCAATAACAACAAAACAAAATTTGGTGCAACATCAAGCAATGTTATGACTGCCTTTTTCAGATCTTTTTCTTTTGTATTTGCCTCTTTCTCAAAAAAGTCATTCATGATTCGTATTCTTTCTTTTCCAGTATCAGATACAGACGCTGCAACAAGTAAACCACTATCAGTCAATTGGTAATATGGAACCCCTTGTTCTTGGAGTGCTTTTGGACCACGTTTTATCGGTAATCTTCCAGCTTCTTTTACCAATTCTAACGGAAGAAGGATCTCATCCAAATCTCTGAAAATTCCAGAGTAGATATTCTGCCAAGTAGTACCATTTTGCTCTGCAAGCTTGTGTGCAATAGCAGTACGAGTCTTTCTTGTGGGTAAAGTTTCGGATGCAAGATGAATGATAATTCCTCGTTGACGCATTGCTTCACCTGTAAACTCCTTATCTTTTGTCTTGAATGTTTGAAAAACTGACAGTTTTGGGATCTGTTTTTTTATTCTAGTCATCTTTGGTCACAAAATGATTCTTGTATGGTGAAATGATTCTCTTTTATAGTTTGATAATCTAAAATATCCATTTTGTGATATTATCATATTTTCCTACGATATAAGAATTTGTGACTTGCAATTGTAACAAATTATTTTTACTCAAACGCAATATGACTAGATTTGAAAGCTATTTGATATCTCTTCTGTATTGCACTCTTGAATTTCTATAAAATGGATTTACATTACCCCCAGTATGCAATAACAATAATGTTAATTTCATCTACTAAATTAATGGAACAGCTTGAAAAACCAAATCTTGTTCTTGTTGATTGTAGATCATACAAAGATTATCTAGAGGAACACATTCCAGGTGCAATAAATCTAGATTTTTTCTATTATCATTGGTCTGATACCTCCAAAGATGGAATAAATGCATTTGAAAAACAAATGAAAAATCTTTTGTCGTTTTTGGGTATCACAAACGACAAGATAGTTATTTTTTACGATGATGTATCAGGAATGAGTGCAGCAAGAGGTGTTTGGTTATTGATGTATTTCTCACATAAGAATACCTTCATGCTAAATGGGGGATTTAAAAAATGGAAGAGTTTGGGTCTTGTTACTGAAACCACTACAAATGGATCCAAGCCTGAAAAATTTTCTGGTAAAATAAACAAGGAAATAATTGCAGATTATGAATACATCAACAAAAAGATTGGCAAAACAAAACTTCTTGATGCAAGAAGCAAGGATGAGTACAATGGAAATACAATACGCGCAGCAAGAAGAGGACACATTCCAACTGCAGTTAACATGGATTGGGTACTAAATGTAAATGAGGATGGTACGATGAAGTCTATTGAAGATCTCACAAAGATGTATGATTTTTCAAGGGACGATGAAATTGTAGTATACTGTCAGGGAGGATATCGTGCCGCAAACTCTTTTCTTGCACTAAAAATACTTGGTTTCAAAAATGTCAAGGTCTATCTTGGCTCGTGGGGAGAATGGGGCAATAAATTAGATCTTCCAGTTGAGCTAAACAAAAACTGAGATCCTGGATGTAACAAAATAATGTACGATGATCGCATGTTAGTCAATTCTAAAAAATTTGAAAATACATTTGTAAAAATTAAGTTAATATAACCTCCTCAAATGAGTCTTCGGTGATGGTGCTGAACAAGCGTTCAAAATTATCGCTTTTAGTTATAGCTGCGGGATTGACAATTGCACTATCAACGTTTGTGTCAACAACTCCAGCATTTGCTGCCGACAGTTCTACTACTAGTAGCGGATTAACCAAACCACTCTTGGCAATTGCAGCAGCAATTGCAATTGCAGGTGGTCTTATTGGTACTGGTAATGCACAACAAGGTATTGGTGCTGCCGGTATGGGTATTATTGCCGAAAAGCCAGAGAAGTTTGGTCAGGTACTATTCTTCTTTGTGATTCCAGAAACTCTATGGATCATCGGATTCGTATTGGGAATCATATTGTTACTGGGCATACTATAGTGGTTTTCAGTAATGAGCATTGAAACGTTCATTCGAGAGATAGAAACTAGAAAACAAAAAGAGATTGAAGACCTTGAAAAAGATCTTCAAGAAAACAAGTCTAGACTTCAAACCGAAATGAATCACACCTTAAAAGATATCCAAGAACGTTTTTCAACTGAAGCTAAAGTCAAGTCCGAAAGAGAACAGGCAAGAATAATCGAAGCGTCAAAACTTCAGGCAAAGAAGATTATGTTTGATGCCATTAATGCTAACATGCAATCTGCTTTTGCCGTAATTCAAAAAGAGATAGAAAATTACACATCTAGTCCACAGTACAAGAAATCTCTTGAAACTATGGTGAGCAATTCAAAAAAGAAACTTGGTCAAAATATTATAGTTCATTGCCGAGAAGAAGACAAATCAATTCTCAAGGAACTTGGAGTAACCACAAGCAAGTCAATTAAGACCCTTGGTGGAATCATTGCAGAAAACAAAGAAGGAACAAGAGAATTGGACCTTACCTTTGAAGAACTACTTAGAACCAATGAAGACCAAGTCAAGAGCTTCCTCTCGGAGAAAATGTAATGCCAACATCTCAATACGCATCATCATTTGGCAGGCTGCAAGCAATCTCACTTAATCTTTTATCAAAAGAAGGAATGCAAAATCTGATGAAAGCAAAAGATGAGGCCGAGATGGTAAAGACACTCGGATCTACTTGGTATAGACCAGAAATTGAAAAGGCTGCATCGATTTTTAAGGAATCTGAACTGTTAGAAGTTGCACTCAACAGACATCTTGTATATATCAACAAAACTGCACTAGAAGCAACTCCATTTAATGGCAAGTCTGCCATTCGAGCATATCTTTCAAAATGGGATATCTACAATATTGAGCTAATTCTTTCTGCAAAGAGTATGGGAAGACCAATTTCAGAGACAGAATCATTTCTTGTTTCAAGTAGAAATGTTCCTGCTGGAATATCTGCTGGAAACATTACACATGATGAGATGAAAATAATCTTGTCCCAGACAGGAGTTGATGGCGTTGTAAATCAGCTTGTAAAATACAATTACGGAACAGTCCTAATGCATCACCTTGAAACATATCAAAAGACTGGCGATCTTGGCCCTATGATGTCTGCACTTCAAAATTTCTATTATCAGAATTTACTAGAATCACTCAAGTTCTTCCAAGGTGATGAAGGATTGATTCGAGATTTCATAAGAGCAGAGATAGACAAGAAAAATGTACTCAGTCTTCTCAAGGCCAAAGAATCTAATCTTGATAAGGAGATAGTGAGCAAGCACTTGATCGTAGGTGGAAAGATGACCACTAACGAATTGTTGGATGTTTATAATGCAAAAGATGTTACAGAAATTGTTGGCAGGATAGAAAATAGATTCATGTTGGTAAACGCATTGGCCCAGTACAAAAAATCAAACAGCCTAATTGACTTTGAGGTTGCTTTGGATAAATTCATAAATTCCGAATATGTGAAAAAATTGAAAAATATTGCACTTTCAATTGGTACTATATTCTACTTTATCATTAACACCGAACATGAGCGTGAGAACATCAAAAGAATTGCATATGGTAAACGCTATAACCTCTCTACAGATTACATCAATTCGTTATTACTGGTAGAATAAACATGTCACAACAAAAATCTAGCACCACTGGAAAAATAGCAGTAGTAGGAGAGCGTGAGCTTGCTATAGGATATAACCTTCTAGGAATAGAAGACACTTTTATCACAAGTGGTGATGATGCAAGCAAGACCATTCAAAATCTCTTTTCATCAGGTAACTATAGCCTCATAATCATAAGCGATGCCGTTAGAGCCAGTCTTCCTGCTATATTTAGAAAGAAGATCGAGGCCTCAATTGAACCTCTAGTGATATTTATGCCTGCTTTAGAAGGTAACATTCAAGAAGAATCTATTTCTGTTCTAGCAAAGAGAGTGTTAGGAATAAGTATCCCCTCGAGTTGATGATGATAAATGGTTGAAGGAATAATTTCAAGAGTTTCAGGTCCAGTAGTGATCGCAAGTGGCCTAGAAGGCGCACAAATGTTTGACGTAGTTCGTATTGGTGATATGGGACTAGTCGGAGAAATAATTCGTATCGAAGGAAACAAGGCAACAGTTCAAGTTTATGAAGATACTACAGGCCTTCGTCCAGGAGAGAAGGTAGTAAATACAAAGAGGCCTCTCTCAATGCAGCTTGGACCAGGTTTACTAAAATCAATTTATGATGGTATTCAAAGACCACTAGATGTTCTAAGAGAACAAAGTGGTGACTTTATCAGCAGAGGAAAGGTCATCCCCGCACTTGACCAAACCACAAAATGGGAATTTGTACCAATAAAGAAGAAGGGAGATCATGTTTCTCCTGGAGAAATAATTGGTGAAGTTCAAGAAACTCCGCTTATCATGCACAAGATAATGGTTCCTCATAATGTCAAGGGTACGTTGACTGATATTTCTGAAGGCAAGTATACTGTTAATGATATTGTAGCTTCTGTACAAAACGGAACCAAGACAGACATTGGTCTTTCAAGCTGGTGGACTGTAAGAACTCCAAGACCAGTTCTTCGCAAATTAGCACCAGAAGAACCATTGCTTACTGGACAAAGAGTACTTGATACTTTCTTCCCAGTTGCAAAAGGCGGCACAGCTGCAATTCCAGGTCCATTTGGAAGTGGAAAGACTGTAACTCAACAGCAGCTTGCAAAATGGGCAGACAGCAATGTGATTGTCTATGTAGGTTGTGGAGAAAGAGGAAACGAAATGACCGAAGTTCTTTCAACATTTCCAAAACTCGAAGATCCAAAATCAAAAAGACCATTGATGGAGCGTACAATTCTTGTTGCTAATACATCTAACATGCCAGTAGCTGCACGTGAAGCAAGTATCTACACAGGTATCACAATGGGTGAATACTATCGTGATATGGGATATGGTGTTGCATTGATGGCAGACAGTACTTCAAGATGGGCAGAAGCGCTAAGAGAAATTTCTGGTAGACTTGAGGAAATGCCTGGTGAAGAAGGATATCCAGCTTATCTTGGTAGAAGACTGGCAGAATTTTATGAAAGAGGTGGAAAGGCAGTTGTTATTTCACCTGAAGAGCGTGTTGGTTCTCTTACACTTGTCGGTGCAGTATCACCACCTGGTGGTGACTTTTCAGAACCTGTATCACAAAACACACTAAGAGTAACCAGAGTCTTCTGGGCACTTGATGCAAGCTTGGCATCAAGAAGACACTTCCCATCAATTAACTGGCTTACAAGTTATTCACTATATGCAGACGGCATGGGAGACTGGTACAAAAACAACGTATCTGCAACATGGATTGCTTCAAGAAAAGAGGCACTTGAAATTTTACAGAAAGAATCTGAGTTGCAAGAAATTGTTCAACTTGTAGGTTATGATGCACTTCCAGAACCAGAAAAAGGTGTATTGGATACTGCAAGATCAATTAGAGAAGATTATTTACAACAAAGTGCATATGATGATGTAGATACATACACATCAATCAGAAAACAATTCTTAATGCTATCAACAATTCTTGAATTTGGCAAGATGGAAGCAGATGCAATCAAGAAAGGAATCACATCTGTAAAAGTGGGACAATTAGAATCAAGAAAGATGATATCAAAAATTAAATGGACAAAAGAAGATCAAGTTGAACAACTAGTAAAGGATACAAAGAGCAAAATGCAACAAGAATTTTCAACACTATCAATGGAGGCTTCAAGATAATGTCTGGAATATCATTTAAGACTCTCTCCAAGATTGCAGGTCCTCTAATGTTTGTAGAGGGTGTAGAGAATGCTGCATACGGTGAAATGGTAGAAATAAAATTACAAAACGGTGAGAGAAGACAAGGCCAAGTTCTTGATACAAGACAAGGTCTTGCAGTTGTCCAAGTCTTTGGTGCAACACTAGGCCTAAACATTGGTGATACATCGGTAAAATTCCTCGGAGAGACTGCACAGCTTGCAGTATCTGATGAAATGTTAGGACGTGTCTTTGATGGTCTTGGAAATCCAAGAGACAATGGTCCAAAAATTGTTTCAAAAACCAAAGTTGACTTGGTTGGTTCTGGTATTAACCCATATTCAAGAGAAGAACCATCTGAATTCATTCAGACTGGTATGTCTAACATAGATGGAATGAATACACTAGTCAGAGGCCAAAAGCTTCCAATATTTTCAGGTGCAGGTCTTCCACACAACTTGCTTGCAGCACAAATTGCAAGACAGGCAAAAGTTCTTGGCGGTTCAGAAAACTTTTCAGTAGTATTTGCAGCAATGGGAATTACAAGTGAAGAGGCAAACTTTTTTGTAAAACAATTCGAAGAAAGTGGCGCACTTGGAAGAACAGCTTTGTTCTTGAACCTTTCATCTGATCCATCAATGGAACGTTTACTCACACCAAGACTTGCATTGACTACAGCAGAATATCTTGCATATGAAAGAGACATGCATGTGCTTGTAATCATGACTGATATGACTAACTATTGTGAAGCATTAAGAGAAATTTCTGCTGCAAGAGAAGAGGTTCCAGGAAGAAGAGGTTATCCTGGTTACATGTATACTGACTTGTCATCATTGTATGAAAGAGCAGGAAAGATCAAAGGCAGAAATGGTTCTGTTACACAAATTCCAATTCTTACCATGCCTGCAGATGATATTACTCATCCAATTCCAGATCTTACTGGTTATATCACAGAAGGACAAATTGTCATGAGCAGAGACTTGCACAGAGGAGACATACATCCACCTGTAGATGTATTGACAAGTCTTTCACGTTTGATGAACCAAGGTATTGGAAAGGGAAGCACAAGAGAAGATCACAGAAGCCTTGCAGACCAACTTTACTCATCTTATGCACAAGGCAAAGATGCAAGATCCCTAGCTGCAATTGTAGGTGAAGAGGCACTCAGTGACCTTGACAGAAAATTCATGAAAGTAGCTAATGACTTTGAAAGAAAGTTTGTAAATCAGGGAATGGATGAAAACCGTTCAATTGAACAGACTTTGGATATTGGTTGGGAATTACTAAGTGAACTATCAGACTCTGAACTTAATCGTATCAAACCAGAATTCATCGAAAAGTACAGAAAGAGATCTGGCGCAGGTGCATAAAATTGCCATCAGTAATTAACATTAGACCAACACGCCTCGAATACATCCGCACAAAGCGAAGAATCATCGTTGCAAAAAAAGGTCTAAAATTACTAAAACTAAAAAGACAAGCATTAATCCTTGAATTCTTCAATGCAAGCAAAACTGTAGCTGCACTCAGAAGTGGCCTTCAAGCAGAATTGGTAAAAGGATATCAAGCAATTAGAATGGCAGAGATGCTTGCAGGTGCCATGAGACTAGAAAATGAGGCAATGAAGATTCCACAGTTAAACAAATTACAAATTACTCCAAAAAATGTTATGGGTGTTAGAATTCCAAAAATTGAGGGTGGAAAAAGTAATCAGGCTCTTACAGAACATCTACTAGAACTTCCTCCGTCTATCAACGAAGCAATAAAAGCATTTCATAATGTACACAAGATGGTTCTTGATGTTGCAGAAAAAGAAACTACGCTTCGCAAACTATTGCTTGAGATTGAAAAAACAAAAAGAAAATCTAATGCCATTGAAAATGTATTCATACCAAGATTGCAGGCAGCAATCAAATTCATTATATTCAGACTAGATGAGATGGAACGAGATACTTTCATGATGTTAAAGACAGTAAAAAGAAAGATGGGAGAAAGAGAACAAGAAGCTTTACTAAAAAAGGAGAGGGAAATAATTGCCTAATTTTGTAAATCAACAACAGAGGAAATTCTTTCTGATAATTCGAGCATTTAAACTAGGTAACATTCTTGGTACTGTAGCATTGGCACTATATGCAGGCAAGCACTTTTTTGGAGTATAAAATGTCTACATCAGAAAAATACGTTCATTCACTCAAGCAAATAAAAGAATCAGAAGACAGATCACAAAAAGAAATTGATGAACAAAAGAAAAAAGTAGCAGAAGAACTGCGAAATTTTGAAACTCATGCTATACAAGCAATTACAGCAGCAAAAGCTGATGGTGAAAAACTAGTTGAATCAACAATAGACCAAGCAAGAAAGAAAGCAAATACTGAAACAGAAAAGATCATAGAAGAGGCAAAAACCAAGGCCAAGTCTGTTTCTTCAAAAATTGATTCTCAGACAGTCAAAGAGATAATCGATATTTTACTAAAAGAGGTATAGATTTTGGTTCTAAAACCAGTACCAATGGGAAGAATTGCAGTCATTGGGCTACGAAATGAAAGACAAACTGTAATTTCTATTTTACACGATCTTAATGTTGTACAACTAGAACCATTATCAAAAGATGTTGCCACACTTGTGCGAAATGAACGTGACAATGAAATGTTCAGACAAGTCTCAGACCAACTCTTGAGAATGAAGGCACTAAAGACAGTACTGCCTCCAATTGAGGCTACTCAATGCCAACGATTCACTTCCATGGACCAAATAATGCAGGCTACTAAATCCATTAACATTGATGACAAGGTGGCAACCTTGGAAAAAGAAAAAGAGCATCTCTTAACGCAGCTCAAAGAGACTGAAAACAACATAAAACTAGTAGAGGAATTTTCATTTTTCCCAGAAGATTTTAGTGTTCTTCAATTAAAGATGGCTCATTCATACTTTGGTAGGGTAGATTCCAAAAACTATGCTGCATTCAAAAAGGCACTTGATGTAAACAGCCAAGATGTCTTTATCTATCCAAAAGAAGGAAAAGACATCACAAATCTAGTCCTTGTTACATTTCCAAACTTTCCACCACATGCACTTGCTACAGTAGTTCAAGAGTATGATGTAAAAATGGAGGCAGTTCCAAAACTAGAAGGAAAGGCAGACCAGCTACTACAAAATCTAAAATCAAAACAGACTGATATTTCTAATAAACTAAAAGAAGTTGAAAGACAATTAGACGAAATCTCAAAGGCTCATTATGTCAATATCGTATGTATAGAAGAACAACTTGAGATTGAAAACAAAAAACTTGAAGTCATTGATAACCTGGGAGTAACATCTGATTCTTTTGCTCTAGAAGGCTGGATTCCAAAATCAAAGATTGGTCAACTAAGAAACATCTTTGAGAAAAATACCAAAGGTACCATGTTATTTGAGCTTGAAACAGACGAGCACCCGCCCACACAATTTGACAATCCAAAAAGATTCAAACTGTTTGAGGCCTTTATCAGATTCTATTCTTTACCAGAAGGCAAAGAATTCGATCCCACACTAATCTTTGGTATACTCTTTCCCATATTCTACGGTATGATGGTTGGAGATGCAGGATATGGACTGTTTATACTTCTAGTATGTCGATGGGTTATTCGAAGAATTGAGGGTGGAAAGAGAGACATTAACATCATGCCTAGTATGTTGAGCAAATTTGCATTGAATATACTAAAGAGACGACAGATGGTAAAACTTGCAAAAGCAATGACACCCGGTGCTATCATTGCAATAGGGTTGGGATTTGTGTTTAACCTCTACTTTGGATTCCATCTTAACGGCTATCTATTTGGTTTTCTTAATACTCATCTAGGTTTACATCTACCTGCAGATGGAACAATATTCAGTCCAATTACTAGTCTAAGAAAACTATTGCTAATCGCTGGATACATTGGTCTTGGAATGGTAACATTTGGTCTAATCCTAGGTATCTTGAACAGTATACGTGAAGGTCTCAAAAAACATGCTATTGGCAAAATAGGTTGGTTGCTCTTTGGTTGGGGTGTAGTACTCTTTGGACTTGCACTAATGCATCATCAACACGTCAACCCAGTTCATAGTACAACAGGTGCTGCTTACATAGGCTTGATGATTGGTGGAATTGGCTTGATGTTTGTAGGAGAAGGCCCAAGGGCAATCATGGAGTTACCCTCTATTGTTAGCCACATATTATCATACACCAGACTTATTGGAATTCTTTTGGCATCAGTTATCTTGGCTGATGTAATTGACTTTATCTTTTTCAAAACATTACATCATGGAATTCCTTTCATTATTCTTGGAACGATGATACTATTCATAGGTCACATATTCAATATTATAATTGGTGTCTTTGAACCAGGCATTCAGGGAGCAAGATTGGTCTATGTTGAATTCTTTTCAAAGTTCTATCATGGTAATGGAAGAGCATTTAGGCCATTTGGAACTTCAAGGAAGTTTACATATGACCAGTATGAACTACAAGCAGAAAAGAAATAAAAATTTTAATAATATTTTAATTCATTAACATCTAAAGTTCTTGTACAATATCTGCATCTTAGAACAAGTCCTGTTTTATCAACTACATCCATGATTGGCTGTATTTTTTCATCACTATTTGTTATACAGTCTGGGTTTGAACATCTAAAAATTCTCTCTATTTGATTTGGTAATGTGACACGTCTCTTCTCAACTAATTTGTAATCTTGAATTATGTTTACTGTTGCCTTTGGGGCAATTAATGCAAGTTTGTTAGTATCTTTATCTTGTAAAAATTTATTTTCTACTTTTATAATATCTTTTTTTGCAACCTTGGAGCTTGGAACGTTGAGTGCAATTGTAATCACATTTCCATCTCCGCCATCTATTCCTAATGCATTTAGTACCTTCAAACCTTTTCCAGATTCTATGTGATCAATCACAGTTCCATTTTTGATCCTTCTTACGATAAGATCTGATTCTGACATTGGAATAGTTTGTATACTACTCATATATAATAGTGAATTACTAATGAGCAATTCTTTTTTCCAAAAAGATATTGTCTCAGTGAGAGATTTCGATAAACAAAAGTTTGAAACCGTTTTCCAAGCAACAGACAAAATAATTGAAATGAATCAAAATGAAAGAAGGGAAATAGTACGTGGAAAAACCCTTGGATACTTGTTTTTTGAACCTAGTACTAGAACTAGATTAAGTTTTGAGGCAGCCATGGCATCAATAGGTGGAACTTCTCTTGGAATAGCTGATGCTTCTTCTTCATCTGCAAAAAAGGGTGAAAGTCTTGCTGATACCGTAAAAATCATGTCCTTGTATTCTGATGTTCTAGTTCTTCGGCATCAACTTGATGGTTCTAGCAGATTTGCAGCAGAAATATCAGAAAAACCTCTAATTAATGCAGGAAGTGGTACCGAAGAACATCCCACACAGGCAATACTTGATCTCTATACCATTAGAAAAGAAAAAAAGAAAATTGATGGCCTCAAAATAGGAATTGTCGGTGATCTAAAATATGGTAGAACTGTTTATTCACTTTTGTATGCATTAAGCAATTACAACGTTGATGTAAAACTAATATCTCCACAGTCACTTAAAATCCGTGCTGACTCGACGTATGAAATAAGAAAAAAACTTCAATACACTGAAACTAGTGATCTAGAAGAAAATCTTGATGATCTAGATGTGATATATGTAACAAGAATACAAAAAGAAAGATTTGCTGACATTGAAGAATATGTAAAAGTTAAAGGAAGTTATAAAATTGATCAGGAACTAGTAAAGAAACTAAAAGATGATGCCATTATCATGCATCCTCTACCGCGTCTTGATGAAATATCGCACGAAATTGATTCTACAAAACAAGCCAAATACTTTAAACAAGCACAATATGGAAAAGATACACGTGCAGCGCTCCTTGCATTAATTCTAAATGAAAATGGAATAGTTTAGAAAAATAAGATATTACATAGTAACTAGTTTAACATTATCCATTTTCTTGTTTGTCTGAAAATCTCGTGTCATGATACTAATCTTTTCAGCATCTCCATGCAATAAGAAAAGTTCCATGCATTTGTTACCGTCTACTTTACTATGAAGATGAGTTCCGATTAAATCCTCATGATTGTGTTTTATTCCTGTGACAATCTGTTCTGATTCCTCATCATGAACAATCATGAGAATGGCATGAATTAGTCCAGACAGTGTACCATGTTGTTTTTCTTCAGCCACTAGATTTCTTATACCTGCTCGAATAATTTCAGACCTGCCAGAAAATCCCATTGTTTTCTGTATTCTGTCTAATTCTGATAGGATCTCATCGTTTAGAGATATTGAGACTATAGGCATGGTATAATTATTATTAAGTATCTTATAAGTTTAGCAGCAATAGTTATTAAGATTTTATAAATTTATTAATAACTTACGAACAAAATCGGTGTTGAATAAACGCAAGACAATAATAATTGGCGGAATAATTGTTGTAACAATTTTTATTGTATTTGTAAATGCAAATCTTTTCCAATCACAACAAAACTCTACACAAAATCTCCCCGATAACAAACTCAAAGTGGTTGCATCTTTTTTTCCGCTCTATGAATTTGCAAGAAATGTAGGTGGTAACAAAACTGATGTGTACAGTTTTCTCCCAATTGGAGAAGAGCCGCATGAATGGGAACCAAGTATTCAACAGATTGAAGATCTAAAGGGAACAAAACTTTTCATTTACAATGGAGCTGGTATGGAATCGTACATTTCCAAATACATGGAATCAGGAGAATTTCAGAATATGACATTTGTAAAGGCTACTGATGGTATTCCCTTGCTAAAAGCAGATTCTGCAGAAGATGACAAGGAAATTCTAGCACAGGGAGGATTGGATCCACATGTGTGGAATGATCCAATATTTGCAGAACAAGAAGTGACAAATATCAAGAATGCAATGCAAAAAGCAGATCCTGCAAATGCTGCATATTATGAAAATAATGCAAATGTATACATTGCAAAATTATCTACACTAGATAACGACATAAAAACTGGACTATCACACTGCAAAAAAGATACTTTTGTATCATTTCATAATGCCTTTAATTATTTTTCAAACAGATATGGTATACATGATGTATGGATAAGTGGAATGGCACCAGAAGTAGATGTACCTCCACAAGATATTCAAAGAATAATTCAGATTGCAAAGGACAAGGATGTTAAAGTGATATTTTCAGAGGATTTGGTAGATCCAAGACTTGCTAATACGCTAGCAGATGAAGTAGGTGCACAAGTTTTGATACTAAGTCCTCTTGAAGGAATTAATCAAACTGAACAACAAGAGGGAAAGACATACCTAGATAAATGGTACCAGAACTTACACAATTTGAGAACGGCTTTAGAATGTCAGTAAATGCATTAGACGTAGAAAATGTTTCAGTAAGTCATAATGGAGCTTTAGCAATAAATAAAATTAGTTTTAACGTTCAGGAAGGAGACCTTTTGGGAATTGTTGGACCAAATGGGGCTGGTAAAACTACATTGTTTCGAGCAATTCTTGGATTGCAAGCATATCATGGAAAGATCAAGCTATTTGGATATGAAGGAAGTCAATACACCACATTACTTTCAATGATAGGCTATGTACCACAAAAAGTAAATTTTGAACCAAATTTTCCTGCAACCGTTTATGATGTAGTTGCGATGGGAATTTTGTCAAAAAAGAGGTTGATGAAAGGTGCTGTTTTGATACAGAGCTGTGGGTGTTCTTGGAACAGAATCTTCTCGACATCTAGCAAAAATCATGAAAAAATCGAAGAAGCTCTAAAAATTGTTGGATTGGAATCATTCAAGGACAGAAGAATAAGTGAGTTATCTGGAGGAGAACAACAACGAACCTTTATTGCAAAATCTCTTGTCAAAGAACCATTATTGATGATATTAGATGAACCAGTAACTGGAGTAGACATGGACGTACAAAACAAATTCTATTCGGTACTTAGAAAAATAAACAAAGAAAATAAAATAACCATAGTGTGGTCTTCACATGATCTTACCGCAATTTCGGATCTTGCAACTAGAGTGGCATGCATGAACAGAGAATTATTTTTCCATGGTGAAAAAGAAGAATTTTTTGCAAACAAAGACATGCTCAAAACATATTCCGAGTCAGCTATGCAGTTACATATGCATAAACATGATATGTGATTTTCATGAATCTTGATATCTTATCCTATGGTTTTATGCAAAGAGCTCTACTTACTGGCATAGTTGTTTCAATCACTTGTTCTATGATAGGCTTGTTTTTGGTTTTGAAAAGATATTCTCTTTTTGGAGATGCACTATCACATGTAGCGTTTGGTGGTATAGCTCTGGGATTCTTTCTTAATGTGTATCCAATTTGGACCGCGTTTGCTGTTTCTGTTTCAACCGCTCTAGGTATTACAAAACTAAGAAAAAGTACAAAAATATCTGGAGATGCTGCCATCGCAGTATTGTTATCATCAGGTTTTGCAATGGGAGTGTTACTCATTAGCGCATCTCATGGTTTTACTATTGATCTCTTTAGTTTCCTCTTTGGAAGTATCTTATTGACAAGTATGCAAGATGCATTACTTATTGTAGCAGTAAGTTGTGGAGTAATTGTAACACTAGTTGCAATTAGAAAACCATTGATACATTTTACATTTGATGAGGAACAGGCAAAGGTACACGGGATACCTGTTGAAAAATTAAATTATCTCTTTGTGGCCTTGGCAGCAGTAACTGTAATTGCAACAATGAGGTTAGTTGGAATTTTGCTCATATCTGCATTAATAGTGCTGCCAAACATAACCAGCATAATGATGGGCAAAGGGTTCAAAAAAACAATGATGATTTCTATTTCCTTGTCGGTTTCAGCAGTAATTGCAGGCATTACTATATCATATTATTTCAATCTGGCTCCTGCAGGTACTATAGTTATGCTAATGGTTGCAATGTTTGTAGGTACATTGATAGCAAAACATGTTGGTATGTTTTCTAAGACATTAAATGAAAATAGCTTGTCAACAGTCAATTGATTTCTTTATTCTTATTCAAAATATTTTATAAAATAATCTAAAACATGTTTTTATATTGTGAACATGATCTTATACCGATGAAGTCAAAACCATTTGGCGCACTATTTGGTCTTTTGGCTCTAGTTGCTATCTTAGGTATAGCACCAGCATTTGGACAGACAGCAAATGAAATTGATATGGCAAAAGGTGCAGGCGCTTCCGCAT
>Ga0265338_10000115_pt1 | contig 147317 bp, 139 predicted proteins | sample 42126metaG_FD_193579 | JGI IMG/M metagenome (GOLD analysis project Ga0265338, IMG submission 193579) | Rhizosphere microbial communities from Carex aquatilis grown in University of Washington, Seatle, WA, United States - 4-21-26 metaG | ecosystem: Host-associated > Plants > Roots >...
GGCCCAAGGCCCCCTTTCTCCCTTTCCTCCCCAAGGCCCAAGGCCCAAGGCCCAAGGCCCTCTTTCTCTCTCACTTCCCCAAGGCCCAAGGCCCAAGGCCCAAGGCCCTCTTTCTCTCTCACTTCCCCAAGGCCCAAGGCCCGAGGCCCAAGGCCGTCGTTCTTCCTCCCGGGCGTAATACTCGCCTTTAACGCAAAGAAGATAGACATAACCGCCGCAACCCAAAAGGCATAGCCTAAGGCGTCCCCCACCGCCGGGTAAAGGCTCCCACCCGACCAAAAGGCGAAGAGCATGCTCGCGAGCGTGCTCAAAATCAGCTTATCGGTGAGCTCTCGAATGAACCAAAAGAGGGCGAAAACGCAGAGGATCACCAAGATCGCGCTGGTTGTGCCGTAGCCCTCCGCGTCGTCGCCGTAGAGGCGGGTGTCGAGTTCAAAGGTTAACGTTGGAACCGGGCGGTAGAAATGATTGTGCAGCGGCCAATCGCCCGCAAACCAGCTAAAGGGCCGATTGGTTTCGCGGATCGTCCGAAGAAGCACCGCAGTGTCCGTGTCCGTAAGGAGCGCAGCCCCCGTGCCGCGGTTGGTGTAAATGGGAATGCATGAGAGCAGGACGAAAAGAAAACCAATGCCCCAGCGCTTCACAAGACATTATCCACCGTAGAGGAGAGTCGTGACGACTACCCCGGGGCGGATAAGCGCCCAATCGCCTACCTTTTTCAGTATGGTCGCGCCGGTGATCCTGCCCTTTCCAAGGGGAACCCACAGGTCCTTGCCTTTTAGAATCTCAGGTGTCTCGACCACCACGCGCTCTCTCTGCTCGCAGGCCTGAAGCAGCGCGGCTGGGTAGTCCTTGGCGCTAGAACTGGCCATCAGCTTAAGCGACATGCCCGCGACCTGATCTCCCAACACGCTGTCTGCGTAGCATACCAAGCCGGTGAAAGCGTCCATCGATGCTTGCCCCTGGCCCTCCAGAAGGCCATATTGAGGACCGTTCTCCGCGTTTTGGAGTATCAACGGATCGACGTTCTTCTTCAGCCATGCGTTCAGCATGGGCAAGGTGGCGCCCATAACGTCGTAGGGTTGCAGTCGGCCCGCCGCCATCTCGTTTCGGCACCAGCGCAGGAATATCTTCTCCCCGAGTTGGCCGTTGCCCCAATCCTCCGGAAGGACAAAACCCCCGACCGGCGTAAGAACCGCGTGCCCATATTCGTGGGCGACTTCGCGAGCCATCTCGATGGGATTGGTGAAGCTGCTCAGATCATAAATGTAAACCGTATCTGCCTTCACCTGGCGTGGTGGTTTCTCGGCGTCCCAATCGATATCCATCCTCTGCTCGCCGCCGGGCGACCCACCCCAGCAAAGGTACACGTCGACCACGTTTCGATACAGCTCTAGGTGATCAAACTTGAACTTTTTGTAGTTCAGATCCCAAAGGTGAAGCAGCATTTGAGCCGCCATCGGCGAAACGTCGCCCTCTTCCTTGCGGTCCTGCGAAAACACCCGGAACCGCAGGTCCAATTTGGTGTCCGCGTCGCTTTTCTTGCCGTAGCCGTCGATCTCGTAGTCGAACTCATACGGTTCTGGGTCTTGGCCGAACTTCTTGGGCGAATACTTTGGCGGCTCGAGCCGATTCAAGCGGACCATATACATCAAGTGCGTGCCAGGCAAACTTGGGTCGCCCAAGTAAGCCATCTTGTAGTCGTTGGTCTGCGGGGATGGCCCCTGGGGCCACATCGCCAAGGCCACTAGCCCGGCAAGCAGCACGCTTAGTGTTCCTCCGACTCGAGAAACTTCTCCGCGTCGATCGCCGCCATGCAGCCGGTGCCCGCCGCCGTCACCGCCTGGCGATACACGCTGTCGGCCACATCGCCCGCGACAAACACGCCCGGAATGTTGGTCTTACTCGAGTTCGGCTTAGGCTTCAGATAGCCCAAAGCGTCCATTTCGAGCCAATCCTTGAACAAATCGCTATTCGGCTTGTGCCCAATCGCGACAAAGACTCCGTCCAAAGGCAACTCCTTTTGGGCGCCGTTCTGCGTGTCCGCAAGCCTAACACCGGTCACTTTCTTAGCGGGCACATGCTCGCCAAGGATCTCGTCGATCGCGGTGTTGTAAAGGACTGAAACCTTCGGGTTGGCGAGCACCCGATCCTGCATGATCTTGCTCGCCCGGAAGGCGTCCCGCCGGTGTACAAGATAGACCTTGCTCGCATGCCTGGTGAGATAGTTGGCCTCTTCCATGGCGGTGTCGCCTCCGCCAACGACTGCAACTTCCTTGCCCCGAAAGAAGAACCCGTCGCAAGTGGCGCAGGCGCTGACGCCATATCCGCCGAACGTGATCTCGCTCTCCAGCCCAAGCCATTTCGCGCTCGCTCCGGTGGCGACGATGACCGCCTTGGCCAAATGCTCCTCGTCCTCGACGTAAACCTTGAAAGGCCTCTGGCTGAAGTCGACCCGGGTGACTTCCTTGTATTCCACGATCGCCCCGAAACGTTCGCACTGTTTGCGAAATAGCTCCATCACCTCCGGCCCCATAATGCCCTCAGGGAAGCCGGGGTAGTTTTCGACGTCGGTGGTGATCATCAACTGCCCACCGGGCTGAAGCCCGGCGAAAACTAGCGGGCTAAGGTCGGCGCGGGCGGCGTATAAGGCGGCGGTATAACCGGCTGGGCCTGAGCCGATGATAATCACGTTGTGAACGGTGTCGTTTGACATTGGGATGAAGAAATCTTACCTGCGGGATACCCAGACAATCAGAAGCGAATTCTGCTTGCACTTTTTTGGCAGGGGTGCTACTATGCCCTTGAGGCCGAGTTCGATGCCTCGGGAGGAGCGTCATGGCGAGAGGGACGGAAAATGGTGGTGTAATAGGAAGACTAATCCACATCCTCGCAGTGGTGTGCCTGCTTGCCGGCTGCGCCGGTGGAGGAAATCCGGGCGCCCCGCCCAGCAACACCGCGACGGTCAACATCCAACTTACAGCAGCCTCGCCTACCATGGACGATGGCACCCGCTACGCCGAGCTCGACCTCATCGCTACCAAGAGCGGGACGGCTAAGTTCACCGCTGATTCCCTCGCCTTTAACACAATCCTGGCTGTCGAGCAGGCGGGGGCCAACCGCGTTGCGCAGGTAGCCGCCGAAGACGACGGCGGATCGAACTCCGCGTCCACGGTTACCATCCAGGCGGGGCTGCATTACACGATGATCGCGACGAGCGATTCGGGAAATCCGTTGGGTCTCGTTACGTTGGGATACCGGTCCGACCTCCTGTCCCTAGCCGCGCAGCCGGGCGGAGCGCCCGCGTCCGAACTGCTGAACACATCGGCAGCCGGCTCGCACCCAGTTCCCCCACCTAGCGCCACGGAATCGTTCGGCCAATCACGGGGCGCCTTAAATGGCCGCCAAACCACGCCTAACGCCATGGGGCGGAACTCCGCCTTTGGGCGCACAAGCGGCAATCTGTCGCTACGCAAATCCATCGCCCCCTCGACGCGCATTTTTGGAACCGACCTTTCGGTCTATGACGGCACGGTCGACTTCGCAAAGCTGAGCAAAGCGGTGTCGTTCGCGGTTATCAAAGCTGACGAAGGCGCACCCGCAACAGGACAAACCTTTGCGCAGTGCGCGGACAAGAACTTTTCGACTTATCGTCAGCAGGCCGAGCAGCAGGGAATGGAGGTTGGCTTCTATCACTTTGCCGATGCTCAGCTAAACACCCCCGACGCGGAGGCCCAATGCTTCTGCGAAAACGTCGGTCACCTCAATAAAGGTGAGTTTGCGGTGCTGGACTTTGAGCAGGCCTACACGGGGGACTCGGTCGCCTGGTGCAAGGCCTGGCTGGACGGCGTTCAGGCGAGATTGGGTGTAAGACCTCTCCTTTACACCGATTTCGCCATCATTAACGCCAGCGACTGGACGCCGGTGATCAAGGCCAACTACGGGTTGTGGTTGGCAAACTTTGGGGTGAACCCGAATGGTCCACCGCCAGCCACGCCATGGCCGTCCGTCGCAATGCTGCAGTACGGCGACACCTCGACCTTTCCCGGAATCATTTCAGAAGCGGACGCGGACGTCTTCTACGGTTCGGTTAGCCAACTCCAAAGTTATGGAGCGGTTTCCAGCGTTACACCGGCGGCGGTGTCGTGGACGACTCTCCCAGTGCCCGCGCTCTGGTACCGGTCGGATGAGCACCTCGTTTTCAAAGTGAGCGGCAGTCTGCCAAATACGGTCCAAGAGATGATCGACGGGAAGGTGGTTTCTACTCAAAGCACGAGCGGAGGCTTCATCGCCCTGAGTTCCAGCACGCCTGGAATGCATGCGTTCGAAGTCACCGCCCTCAACTCGGCCAATAACGGCAAAGCTTCCGTCACCGGGACCTGGACGGGTGGATGGGACCCCAACCCGCCGACCGTCGTCCGGTCGGGTGGCGCCTTGCCTTCTACTTGGTACAATGCGCCGGCTGCAAGCGTCTCCTTTAGCTGTTCAGACCCCCTTTACGGGATACGGCAGAGCCGGTACCAGTGGGATTCCGCCGGCTTCTCGCCATGGTCAGCTTCGAGCGCAGCTACAGTGCAGTTGATCCAGGGGCAGCATCATTTATATGTCGAGGCCGAAGACAACACCTACTCGGCCGCGGTCAAACTAGGGAATCAGGCGACCATCGACCTCGGCGAATACTGGCTGGACATGAAGAACCCGAGGGTGACGCTGAGTGGGAAGGTCGTAGCTTCCACATCTTCTCCGCAGGTGCAGGCGACGGTCGCCAATCCGAACATCAGCCCGGTCGCCAACGTCGGCACGGACCTGATTCAACTCGGGCCGTCAGTGGGCAAGGTTCTGCCGTGGCAGATCGGGACCATAGCCGGGCAGGGTTCGAGCGCGAAAGTTTTCAGCTTCCCGGTAGGCTTTGGGGCCAACAAGGCGCTTCTCCTTACCGCGAACGTCCATTTGGGTAACGTCGAGAGCAGGCACAGGGTGCGGCTCGTCCATCCGTGACTCAAATACAGATTGATTGCCAGGCAGTGGAGCAGACTCGAGAGTCTGCCTCACTGATCCTTAGGCATCTTAGGCGCTATCCTTATCACTTGAACATGAAAATTGATCGCTGGTCCGGGGCGAAAGGGCGCTGCAACGCCGTGGCGCACTTTGGCCTTGTCTGGACCGTTTCCAACGCGCTGAACCAAGCCGCTTCCTTCGAAGACCAGACGAGGGAAACCTTCGATCTCCTCGACAAGAACCTCGCGAAGGCGGGGTCTGCAAAGACCCACGTCCTCTCCGTTCAGGTGATGCTAGCCGACTTGGAAAACAAGCCGGCGTTCGATACCCTCTGGGAGGAATGGATCGGACCGAACCCGGATCATTGGCCGCAGAGGGCCTGTTTCCAGGCTGGACTAACCGGTGGGCTGCTGGTTGAACTAGTCGCAGTCGCGGCTCAAATTGAACCGAGCGAGTAAGTGGGCTTCTACCGTGCTACACTCGCTACGTAGGCTGACCTCCCAGATCAACCTTTCGGAGGCCCCTCATGAAGTTTCACGGTTTCTTGCCGGCCAGATGGCCCTTTGCCATGGTCGCGGCTGTCCTCGCCTTTGTGGCGCTGCCCCTGCAAGCACAAGCTCAGAAGTATCCCCCGGCATGGAGCGCTGCCGCGACGTACGCGGTAGGGGACCAGGTTCAGCTTAACGGCAACGTTTTGCGAGCAACCCACGCGGTACTGGCGGGCGGGTTCAAGTACGACGAGTGGGAGCTGTGGGAAGTGCGCTCGAACACCAACGTGATGATCGGCGTCGGCCAAACTTTCGCCAATCTCCTAACAGGTTGGAATTATGCTCGAAACGCCAGGGTCGCCAACGGCGCCTATCTGCACCTTTACATCTCCACCGCACATGGCACGCTAAACGAAACATTTACCGCACCCCTTTCGCTGGACCATCAGTCCGGCGGTTGTATTTCCATAATCGGAGACGATCAGCCAAACATCAACCTCACGTTTCCCAGCGACGGACTCACGCTGGACACTTCCCACGCGATAGCCCTCATCTCGGGACTTACGCTATCCGGGGTAGCCGGGACCGGCATCCTGCTTACTGGCAATGCATCGATTGGAAATGTTTCCCACACTACGATCAGCGGATTTGGAACGGGGATCGATGCCGAACAAGGCGCCAACGTCTCATGCGACTCTACCATCAAGATCACCGGCTTTGGAACGGCTATTATCGCGCAGCGAAACGGCTCCGTAGTCGTAGGGCCCAATGTGAGCTTTAGTGGCGACCTATTCACCTCGACCGGCTTCTATGAGGCTTACGGCGGCTACATCGAAGCGACTCACTGTTCGATTACCAGTTGCCAGTACGGCGCCGTCTCAACCCAGGGCGGAGAAATCAACCTGGAGCACGCCAGCATTTATGGAAACCATGACGGCGTTTACCTGGTGATGAAAGGGCACATCGACTGTGAGTACGCGACCTTTTCGCAACCCTCGCTAGACTTATTCTTCGACGCATACGTCTTTACCGGCTCGACCCTGGACGTTACCAGTTCGAACTATACGGCGCAACTCCACAGCATCGGCACAAACGACGGGTCCTATATCTATGGCCCGTAGGAGGAAAGTCGAGCTACGCTCGACCGGCAGACTGAAGAGTCTGCCTACTTCTTGGGGCGCGCAGCGGATCTTGACCTGAACGAATGGTCGGAGCTTAAAGGCCGTCCAATCAAACATGGATGCGACGACCGGCTGGCGCCTGCTACGATACAATGAGCAGTGCGGTGCGCTACCGTCGCCAAACTTTTCCCTGTCCGGAGAATAACATGAAGACCATTCGCCTCTCAAGCTTATTGCATTCGATCGCCTTGCTCGCGGCATGCCTCGCTATCATGGCCTGCTCTTCGCCCTCCAGAGCTCAGACTTATCCGCCCGCCTTCAGCACCTCGGCCAGTTACGCGATTGGCGATCAGGTCCAGCTCAACGGAAACGTGCTACGGGCCACCCACGCCGTAACCCCAGGAGGCTTCAAGTACGACGATTGGGAGCTATGGGAAGTACGCGCTAATACGGTGCTGGTGGTTGGCGTCAGCCAAACATTCACCACGCTGCCGCTTGCTTGGGCTTATGTGAAGAACGCGCGCATTGCGGATGGGGCATATCTCCACGTCTATATTTCCACCGCGCACGGCATTTTCAATGAGAGCTTCAACGCGCCCTTTTCCTTAGACCAAGGCTCCGGGGCGGACATCACCCTAACCGGAGATACAAAGGCGAACATCAACCTTACGTTCACCAACTCGAACGGGCTAGTCGTCGATTCCGGTCACTCGTTCGGGACGATCAGCAACATTACGATCACCGGCGAAAACTCCTACACCGGCATCACGGCGACAACCGGCGGGGCCATTGCAGATATATCGAACGTCGAGTCGAGTCAGTTTGGGGTTAGCGTCTACGCCTTCCAATCCGGCAACGTTCATGTCGAGAACACGTTCTCAGCCACGACCAGCGGGACCGTTTTCGCGGCAGGAATGGATGGGTCCATCGTTGTTGCGAACGGCTTGACCATTAACGGGACTGGCGCGGGGACATGTTTTTACGCCAACCACAACGGTTCGATCATCGCCGAAAGCTGTACGGTCGGAACCGGGACGGGAACCGCCGGTTTTGCCCAAGGAGTTTGGGCCGAAAACGGAGGGTTTATCGACGTGAACAGCGGCAGCATTAACGACTGCACCCTCGGTTGCGAGGCGGATTTCGGAGGAAGGATCACGATTCGCTCCGGTTCTTTGGGGAGGACGGTTCACTCCAATGGCGAAGATATGAAGGTCTTCGACGGTGGGACCATCGACGCGACGTCTGCGGTAGGCAACGGCTCAAACTTTGTCGGATCGAACGATGGATCCTACATTTGGACGAATAGCGGGTAGCGGACTAGTGGGTTCAATGGGCAAGGCATTGAGTGAATAGTGAAAAGTGCAAGGAGAAAAGTGCAAGGTAAAGGGTGAAAGGTTCTTTATCCCTTTCACTTCTCACCTTGCACCCTCGCTTAGAAACCCACAACCTATAACCTTTGACCTTGCACCCCTCAGGCCTCCACCTTAACGCTGATCACCGTTTCTAGATAGGCCGTTTCACCCAGTTCTGCTTCATCGAGCCCGAGTTCCTCATGCTCTTCGCTTACGCGAACCGGTGTGATCTTATTGATGAGCCAAAGCATGATGTAGGTGAACCCAAACGCCCAGATTGACGAACCTACGACGGCCGCGATTTGCTTCATGAAGAATGAGCTGTTGCCCAAGAGTAAGCCATTCGTGCCCGCCGGGTTGTATTCGACCGAAGCGAAAACGCCTAAGAGGATGATGCCCAGCATGCCGCCCACGCCGTGAACTCCCCAGACGTCCAAGGCGTCGTCCAGTTTGAGCTTGTTCTTGAGAGCGACGGCCAGATAGCACACGACGCCTGAGATGGCGCCGATGATCACCGCGCTCGTTGGGGAAACAAAGCCTGCGGCTGGCGTAATCGTGGCAAGGCCTGCCACCGCGCCGGTCAAGAGCCCAAGGAACTTGGGCTTCTTGGCGTTCGACCAGTCCATGATCAGCCAGGCAATCGCGGCGAAAGACGCGGCTACGTCCGTGTTGAGGAATGCGCTTCCGGTCACCCCGTCGACTCGAAATTCGCTTCCCGCGTTGAAGCCGTACCAACCGAACCACAGGAGACCGGTGCCGAGAGCCACAAGCGGGATGCTGTGGGGCGCATTCTCCGGAACCTTTCGTTTGCCGACATAGATCACCGAGGCAAGGGCCGCCATACCCGCGATGTTGTGAACGACGATGCCGCCCGCGAAGTCGAGCACGCCCCACTTCTGCAAGATCCCATTGCCCCATACCATGTGCACGAACGGGAAGTAGACAAACAGAAGCCAGGCAGTCAAGAACCACATGTAAGCCTTGAAGGTGACTCGGTTCGCGAACGCGCCTGTAATAAGGGCGGGTGTGATAATGGCGAACATCATCTGATAGGCGATGAACACCATCATGGGCACGGTGTTGTTGAGCGGGGAAGGCGACATGAGCGTGACCCCCTTCAGAAAGGCATGGTCGAGGTTGCCGATGATCGGGCCGTCCCCGCTGAAGCAAAGCGAATATCCGCACACGTACCACAGCACGGTGGTCCAGCCCATCGAAACGAAGCTCTGCATCATGATGCTGAGTACGTTCTTTCTTCCAACCAGGCCTCCATAGAAGAAGGCAAGCCCTGGCGTCATGAGCATGACAAGGCTGCTGCACAGCAGCATAAACGCGGTATTGCCGGTGTCAATCGTCATCAATCACTCCTTCGTGAAGCCGGTCGTCGCCTTCGACGAACCAGCAAATCCCTTCCGGTTTTTTTGGAGTATGACGCAAGGCGGCCTGAGATAAGCAACTAATGGGGTGAAGGGGAGTGCGATACGGGCGAAATGTAAATGGGGATTGAGGAAGAGGATATTTCTCAGGGGCTTGTGCGATCTACGAGGGTTGAGCCGTCAATCCACTCCGGCATCGGATTCTCAGCGGAGTTCCGAGCGAGGGCCCTTCTAAGCCTTTCAGAAACACCAGGCATCGCCTTCGTCGCCCTCATATCTATGCGCAGTTCCTCCGGGTAGAGCGCTGCTGGACCCTCACGCCAGGGGCTGTCCTCCCAATCGAAGCGAGGCACGATGTGGACGTGAAGGTAGGGGGCGAGGTTGCCTTGAATCAAGTAATTCATGCGGCGCGCGCCGGTCTCCGCCAGGATCGCGGCGCCAGCCTGGGCCATGAATCCGAGGAAGCGTGCTTGGCGCGAGCTATCGAGAACGTGGAGGTCAAAAACCTCTTTTGGCGCGTGTAGGATCGAATATCCGGGCAGGTACTGGTCCTCCGAGAGCACAAGGCGGAGCCATCCGTCGTCGAAAATCAGACTGTCGGCCTCGCTCGAGCGCATGGCCGAGTATAGCGGGTTGGTGGTGACTGTTGGGGTGTTGGGCTTTGGGCTTTGGGCCTTTGGCATTGGGCATTAGGCCCTGGGCCTTGGGCCTTGGGCATTGGGCCCTGGGCCTTGGGCCTTGGGCCTTGGGCTTTGGGCGTTTGGCATTGGGCATTGGAGACGCGACTCCCAGACGGATTCCCCGTTCTGCGATTAAGTTCCGGAACCACCAATCCCCCAAGCCCAAGGCCCAAAGGCCCATTGCCCCAACGCCCAAAGGCCCAAAGGCCCAACGCCCAAAGGCCCAATGCCCAAAGGCCCAATGCCCAAAGGCCCAATGCCCAAAGGCCCAAAGGCCCAAGGCCCAATGCCCAAAGGCCCAATGCCCAAAGGCCCAATGCCCAAGGCCCAAAGCCCAAGGCCCAATGCCAAGGCCCAAGGCCCAAAGCCCAATGCCAAGGCCCAAGGCCCAAAGCCCAAAGGCCCAAAGCCCAAAACCCAACACCTTTTCCCTCTCCCCTCACTTTTCCGCTCGCAAAGCCAACTATTTAGAGGAGAGATGCCCAGCAATTTTGCCGGCCCCGGAGGAGATTTTGATTAAGGCGGTTTTGTTCGATGCGGACGGCGTCCTCGTCGACGCTTGCGAATTGCATTACGTGGCCCTGAATAGGGCCTTGGCGACCTTGGGGTGGTCCATCAGCCGTTCGGACCACGAATCGACTTACAACGGGCTGCCCACCAGCAACAAGCTCCAGTTGCTCACCAGGGAGCACGGGTTTCCCGAGGACTGGCATGGGGCAGTTCACTCGCTCAAGCAGCAGTACACCTGGGAGGCGATCGACGATTGCATTTCGCCAGACCCAGACAAGAGGGAGCTCATTCTTGCCCTGCGGCGTGGCGGATACCGCATCGCGGTCTGCTCCAACTCGCTCCACCGTACGCTTGCCCGCATGCTTAGCGCGGTTGGCATTATGGACTGCATCGATCTCATCATCGGGAACGACGACGTCAGGCTTCCAAAGCCATCTCCCGAGATGTACCTGCTCGCTGGCGAAAAACTTGGGATTCCAATGGAGGAAACCGTGATCGTTGAGGACTCGCCGGTAGGAATCCGGGCCGCATGGGCTGCCGAACCCGGCCTGGTTATTAAGGTCGATGGACCGCACGAAGTCGACATCTCTTTCCTTTCGAAAATCGACGTCGACAGAGTGCTGATCAAGGAGGCCGCTTGAACATCGTGATTCCCATGGCTGGCGCGGGCTCGCGCTTCGCCGCCGCCGGCTACAAACAGCCGAAGCCCTTCATTCCCATGAACGGAAAGACGATGATCGAGCACGTGATCGATAACGTTGGGCTACCGGGGGCAAAGTTCTTCCTTTTGGCTCGAACGGAGCACTTAGCCCACGTTTCAGCGACCGGCTTGGTCGACCGAAGCGACGTCGCATTCATTCCTATCGAGAAAATGACCGAAGGCGCAGCCTGCACCGTGCTTCGCGCAGAGGGGTTCATCGATAACGACGAGCCGCTCATTCTGGCAAACAGCGACCAATACATCGAATATGATCGCAACGAATGGCTCTCATTCGTCGCGTGCGTCGATGGGGCGATCATGACTTTCCCCGCCACCGAATCGAAATGGAGCTATTCCCTGGAAGAAGAGGGCAGGGTCATTCGAGTCGCCGAAAAGCAGGTGATCAGCGAGAAGGCCACCGTCGGCCTTTACTACTTCGCGAAAGGGAGGTATTTCGTGGAAGCGGCCAAGAAGATGATTGCGAAGAACATTCGGGTCAACAACGAGTTTTACGTTTGCCCGGCGTTTAACGAGATCGTTGCCGAGAAATTCGTGCGCAACTTCGACGTCGATCGAATGCTTGGCTTGGGCACTCCGGAGGATTTTGAGAAGAACGCGGAATGGGTCGGCAAATGCGCGTAGCGCTTTGCTTCTCGGGAATGATTCGCACCCTCGACCGGACCTATCCAAACATCCGGGCTCACTTGCTTGAACCCCTACATCCAGACGTCTTCATTCACACCTACGACCGGATGGGGCTTAGTAAGGAGAACGACACTGAGGTCTCGGAGGCGTGGCTGGACGACTTTTTCCGTCCGGCAACGACAAAGATCGTATCGCTTGAGGAAAACAACACCCGGTTCCTTCGCGAGCGCGACAGACTCTACAGCCTGCCAGGGCCGATCGGCCCGGGCGGGATCGCCCGCGAAACTATTTGGAAGCTTCGAAATGTGCTTTCTCAGCTTTGGCACGTCCAGCAATGCGATTTCCTGAGGCAAGAGTACGAGGCAAAGCAAGGGTTTCATTACGACCTCGTGATTCGGGCGCGAACGGACAATCTATTTCTCTCGACTCCCAACCCGCTTGGCCAACTCGGCCTGAGCTCCTTTCCTGAGAAGACCGTCTTTGTGCCCGACCATGCCGCTTATGGAGGCGTCTGCGACCAGTTTGCGATGGGGGAGCGCGAATCCATGCGCGCTCACTGCGACTATTATTCGCATTTCGAGGAAACCTTTTGCTCTCGACCTCTTCTCCTCAGGTACTACGGCGCGGCCGAGGGATTATTGAAGCGGTATCACCTTCGCATTGCCGGATTAACCCCTGTTGCGTTCCGCTTTCCTTTTGAGATTCAGCGCGAGAACGAGACCCAAATTCAGGGCCACGTCGACGATGCTTTCTTTCGAAAGCACATTCTCAAGGAGGCCGCCTAATGATCGTCGTCGCTACCCACAACGGCAAGGATCATCTTCCAGTTCTCTTGGAGAGCTTGGAGCGGCACGGCGTAGGTGGTCACGACGTGTTGATCCTCGACACCGGCTCCACGTGCAGAGCCTCTCTCGAGTTGCTGCGCGAAGTTGAATCGCGCAAATGGCCATTTCGCCTCGAGGTCGGAAAGACGCCGTACCAAGCTTATGATAGCGGCGCTTACGTTCACGCGTTTCGGAACTGGGACGCGGAGGGCTACCTATTCATGCAAGACAGCGTGAAACCCAAGCGTGACGATTGGGTGTCCGCGTTCGAGAGCAAAGCGACGTACGGAGTCGGCTGCGTTCCATGGCTCATATTCCCGATGCAGTGGAACAGTCAGGAGCAGGTCGATTGGTTGATCTCCACGTGCGGAGTGAACGATTGGCCACCCCACGGAGTCTTTGGGCCGATCTTTTACGCGCCCCGCTCCGCGATGGAGAGTTTGGACGCCAAGGGCTTTTTGGATATCCTGCCAAGCGACAAGACGCAGCAGATGGCCATGGAGCGGATTTGGCCTACCGTGTTTACCCTCTCGGGGTTTGCCGTTCGCCCAGTTGAAACCGTATTTGACGAAACCCTATTGCGGCAGGACGAATACACCCACATGACCAAGAAGTTTGCCCTGAGAGCCTGAACCATGAGCGACGCCCTATCCAAGGTTTCCGTGATCATCGACGGCGAAGCCCCGTCGGACCAGATCCGCGAATGCATTTCCTCTTTGGGGACCTATCCTGGGCAGTTTGAGGTTTTGGTCGCCGGGGGACCTGCTCAACTCGAACCGGCCCAACACGTACTTTGCGAAGGAAGTGTCGGCGAGCGTTGGAACGAGGCGGCAAAGAAGGCAAAAGGCGACTATCTGTTCTTCCTAAAACCTTGGGTGTTGCTGAATCCTGGCGCTCTCGCGATCCTTGCCGAAAGCCTCGAGCGGGAGATGGAAATCGGCGCCTGCGCTCCCTTGTTGGTTCAGCATGACGGAAGCCAGGCCCCTCAGGAGTTCATTCTGCTCGAGGACGAGTGCAAGCGCCGCCCAATAGACGTTCTTCTTCGCCCGGTCAAATTTGGATATAGGCCTGATTGGCAGGTTTCGCCCGTGAACGGCGTCGCCTACCTTGCCGACGCCATCCTGGTCCGAAAGGTGGCCTTCTGGGGTGCGGGTGGCTGGGATGGCTGTTTGGAAAACCACTGGATGGACTTGACTCTCGGCCTCTCGATCTCGGAGCTTCAATGGCGGGTTACCTGCGATTATCGCGCGGTAGGTTTGACCGCGGATCCTGCTTCAGATCTTGCTTTTGACGTAAACCAGAGCATAAAGTTGGTCGACCGGTGGTACGGCCGGTTCTTGCCCCATGGCCTCCGGACAAGCGATGGAGTTATTCGTCACCATCCCTGGATTCCCATCCACATTGGAGCGGTGCTCGCCAATTATCAGCGAACACCTTCCATTCACAACCCCAGGCCGTCGGGAACCTGCCATCGGCCGGGAGAGATACCGGGAGAACGCTGCTCGGTGGTGGTGGTCACCTATAACTCGATGAGCTCGCTCACCGCCTGCGTAACCAGCGTGATCGCGAATCTCGGCACGTTTGACGAACTGATCTTGGTGGATAACGGTTCGAGAGACGACACGCCCAACTATCTCCAAAGCCTCGAAGGAACCGATCCTCGCATCAAAATCGTGCTGAACGGCGCCAACCTCGGCTTTTCCGAAGGTTGCAACGTCGGGATCCGAGAATCCTGCGGCGATTACATCGTGCTCCTCAACCCGGACACGGTGGTGACCGAAGGGTGGCTCGGCCGAATGAGGGCCTATTTCCAGGACCCGTCGGTGGGCGCGGTAGGCCCGATCTCGAACGGCGCGTATGGGATGCAAAGCTATAGCTTCCATTTTCCGAGAAACGCGGGCGATGAACTTTCGCCGGGCGACATTTATGACCTCGCCACGAAGGTCAATGCGCGAAGGAGCGTCGACGTGAGGCTCCTCATCGGGTTCTGCGTAATGATCCCAAGGACGATTTTGGACGAAGTGGGCCACTTGGACCCGGAACTCTTCCTTGGTTTCGACGATCTCGACTTGAGCTGGAGGCTGCGGCTCGCGGGTTACCGGCTCCTGATCGCATCTGACGTGTTCGTTCTGCATCGAGTGCACGTGAGCTTTATGTCCGAGCCGGAATCGGTGACAAAGGAGCACGAAAGGCGATCGGCGAACGCATTCGCCCGCAAACTGATTGCGCATTACGGAGAGGGCGCAGTACCGGACCAGATGGAAATTTGGGGCATCGACTGGTTCACGCCAGAAGTGGAAGTTTGGGCCAAGGCGGCGTGAGGCGGAAACCGTAAACGGTAAGCCGTAGACCGTGCACCTCCTTTCACCTTTCACTTTTCACCTTCGCCCCTTTTCCTGTCCTGCCCCGTCATAACCAATACCCATGCCCGAACAGGACGGAGAAGCCCCCAAATCAGTCAGCGTTTACGACGTTGTGATGGCCATAGTCGACCAGATGTCTTCCATCGCTTGGCAGAAGCTTGGGCTTCAGCCCGACTTCCTCACAGGCAAGCTTGAGAAGAACTTGGAAGAGGCAAAAGTGGCCATCGACCTCACCACCCACCTGGCCTCGTTCATCGAACCCCGGCTGGATGAAGACGACAAGCGGGAACTTCATAACCTCGTGAGGAACCTTCGCCTCAACTATGTCGAAAAAACCAAAGAGGCCGCTGAGTGACGCTGAACACCATGAGAGCCGGCGCCACCGCCTTTTTGGGCCGAATCACCGGATCGCCGCCCTTGGCGCCGCCAACGGTTGATATGGCGCCTGCGAAGGCTCCGGTCAAGCGGGAATCGATGATGCTGGTGTACGAAAAGCGGCAGGAGGACCTCTCCGATTTTTGCGCTCACTACGAGTGTCTTGTCGAGAGCCTCTGCACCGCCGCCCAGAAGGGGATCGTCGAAAGGCTCGAGAGCGAGTACTTCGCGGAGCGGGACTGGATATTGACGCACTATTTTCTCGTGCGGCATTACCTAGCCGCCTTCCTGCCCAAGGACGCTGTGGAAGTGGGCGCCCCCGACAACGAGCCGCAGGACGCCTTCCAAGGTCTGTGCGCCTCGCCGGACATCCTGACCCAGTTGGAGACGGACGACGGTAATATGATCTCGCGAATCGTTCGAACCCGCGAAGCGCTTGCCGCATACGGCGAGCACCTCGCGGGTTTGATCGACAGCGAGAAGTCATGCTCGTAGGATTCCAACACCCACGCTTTTCCGCGCTTACCGCGCTCTGGAACGATTGCCTGCCGGAGCCATACGGCATCTCGGAGGACCTGCTGCGCCAGAACAGCATCGATTCGCCCCTGTTCGACTGGGGCGCGTCGGTAGTGGAAATCGACTACGACGCGAAGCCGCTGGGGTACGTGATGATCAAGAAGTCGGCCCACAAGCTGTACCGCGGCGTAGACCCGGACATCGCGCACGTCTCCGCTATCGTTTGCCCTGCCCCCCAACTGGGCCTCGAAATGCTTGCCTTCGTGAAACGGAATCTCAAGAACCGTGGCATATACAAGCTCCTCTTCGGCCAGGACATTCTCCACTTTTTTCCTGGATGCCCTACCGACTGCCCTGGAGTGAGGGATTTGCTTGTGGTAGAAGGCTTCACCGAAGGTGGCGACTGCGTCGATATCCGTCAAGACTTAACCAACTTTGTGCCGCGCGAATCGGCAATGACGCGCCTAAATGCAGGTCCCGAGAAAGTCAAGGTTCAGCCCGTGCTGAACGAGGACGCGAGCGCATTGGATGCGTTCTTAAAGCGCGAATTCCCCGGCAGATGGCGCTACGACGTTCAAACCAAAATCAGGGCGGAAGGGCGCTCGGATTTCGTTTACGCTCTCTGGGTCAACGGGGCCATGGAGGGGTTTGCTCTTACCCAAGACGCCACTCACCAGCGCCCCATCGGCGGCGCCGTATTCCACGAGGGTCTCGGCGCCAACTGGTGCGCGCTCGGCCCCATCGGCGTGTCAAAGGAAATCCGAGGCAAGGGCCTCGGCGACGCCCTTCTAGCCGCCACTTTACTCAACATGAAGAGCAGAGGTTTGGGCCAATGCACCATCGATTGGACGGTTCTCCAGGACTGGTATGGGAAACACGGTTTCGAGGTCTGCCGAACCTACGTGCCGTTTACGCTCAAGCTAGATGAAGCGCTCTAATTTTTCAATTCATTCCATCCCTTGAGAGGGCCAGGGTGGGTGAACTCCAGGGTTCACAAGGAGTCCAAGTCAATAAAACTCCAAAAGGGGACATGCGCTTTGAGCTAGCGAAAAGCCAAATCCCAACCGCCAGGCCTATGTTCTACTTAGCAGCCTCAACCTTCAAGTTGTCCTCGACCGTGTACCCAGTGTCGGCGATCGCTTTTGCGATCTTATCTGCCTTGTCCTTCATCGCCTGGGTGGGCACGCTTCCGAACATATAAACCGTCTTGCCGATCGTTTCGACGCTGGAGTTGGAAGTGTCCACGTCGCTCGAGCCGAGCGCGCTCTTAACCTTCGCCGTCTCTGAGACCTGAGCAGTAGTCTTCTGTAGAGACTTGAGACCGTTGTCGGCGGCATCCTTGGTCTTGTCGACTGCGCCCTGAGCCGTTTTGGCCACGTCCTTCTGCGTTTGCTCCTCGTTGTCCGGGTTGCACCCGACGACGAAGGCAAAAGTTGCGAACGCGATCAGGAACGGCAATGTGGGCAAGGTTTTCATGCTTCAACTAATTAGACGTAAGTTCACTACACGGGGATGCAAGGGGCGGATTTGTAAGTGTTAGAAGCCCCGGTGTCTGACGAGTCGGACAAGTCTCACTGGTCAGACAGTTCCGGAACCGCCACATTACCACCCTTATCCAAATCTCCCCGAGATGTAATCCTCGGTCTGTTTCTTTTGGGGGAAGAGGAAAATATCCTGTGTCGTGTTGAACTCAATCAGTTCGCCCATCATGAAGAACCCGGTGAAGTCGCTCGTGCGCTGGGCTTGCTGCATGTTGTGGGTGACGATGATGATCGTGAACTGATCTTTCAGTGAGGAGATCAAATCCTCGATTCTTGATGTCGCGATCGGGTCGAGGGCCGAACACGGCTCATCCATGAGGATGATCTTGGGGTCCACCGCGATCGTGCGAGCAATGCAAAGCCTCTGTTGCTGGCCGCCAGAGAGCATCATGGCGCTCTGTTTGAGCTTGTCTTTAACTTCGTCCCATAAGGCAGCGCGGCGAAGGCATTTTTCGACTATCTCATCGAGTTCGGAACGCTTTTTCACGCCATGGATTCGCGGGCCGTAGGCGATGTTGTCGTGAATCGTCATTGGGAAGGGGTTCGGCTTTTGAAAGACCATGCCCACTTCCTTGCGAAGCTCGACCGGGTCGACGCTGGGGTCATAGATGTCGGTGCCGTCCAATTCGATCGTTCCATCGATCCTCGCCCCGTCGATCAGGTCGTTCATGCGGTTCAAGCACCGCAAGAAGGTCGATTTGCCGCATCCGGAAGGGCCGATGAGCGCAGTGACGCGGTTCGCGGCGATGTCAAAGCTGATCCCCTTAAGGGCTTGATAGGCGCCGTAATAGAAATTGACGCTCCTCGCGGAAATCTTGGGCGTGTTTTTGGCCGTTGCAGGCTCGGCTGATTGGAGCATCAGTGTCACTAGTTTAGACCACCGGCGTTAACGGAATGTAAAGATATCGCATTCTGGCGCAGCGCATGGTCGGCTAAAACAAGGGCGACCATGGCTTCCACCATGGGCACGGCGCGCGGGAGGACGCAGGGATCATGGCGGCCGCGGCCGGATAGAGTCGTGTTTTCATGCTCGACGGTAACTGTATGCTGCTCTTTAAGGATGGTCGCGGTCGGCTTGAACGCCGCCCGCATCACGATCGCCTCTCCGTTCGATATTCCACCCTGGATACCGCCGCTGAGGTTGGTTGAAGTGCGCACCTGCTTTTCCGCATCTGCGTAGAACTCGTCGTTGTGTTCCAGCCCTGTCATATCCGTGCCGGCGAAGCCGCTTCCAACTTCTAACCCCTTGCAAGCTGGCAGGGACATCACCGCCTTCGCCAAATCCGCCTCGAGCTTGTCGAAAACAGGTTCGCCCCACCCCGCCGGGCAGTTGCGCGCCACGCAACCCACGACGCCGCCGATGCTGTTGCCGTCCTTTCGGATCTCCTCGATATGGGCCAGCATCTTTTCGGCCGCTTCCTGGTCCGGGCACCGCACGATATTGGATTCCACTTGTTCGAGCGTCACCGTTTGGGGGTCGATTTTGGCACGAAGGTGGTGAACTTTTTCGACCCAAGCGACAACCTCGACACCATATTCGAGTTTGAGCAGCTTCTTGGCAAGTGCCCCCGCCGCCACCCGGCCCACCGTTTCCCGGGCGGAAGCCCTGCCGCCGCCCTGCCACGCGCGAATGCCGAATTTCTGATCGTAGGCGTAGTCGGCATGGCTGGGGCGGTATTTGGTGCGCATCTCCTCATAGTCCTTCGATCGTGCGTCCTCGTTCTCAACCATCATGAGGATAGGAGTGCCAAGGGTGAGGCCGTCCGAAAGCCCGCTAAGGATGCGTACGGTGTCCGACTCCTTGCGCTGGCTGACGATGCCTGATTGTCCCGGCCTTCGACGGTCCAAATCAAACTGAATTTCCTTCTCGGAAATGGGAATGCGAGGAGGGCAGCCGTCCACAACAACCCCCACCCCCCCGCCATGCGATTCGCCCCAGGTGGTGATCCGAAACAGGACGCCCAAGCTGCTGGACATGGTGGGGCAGTGTACTCTCTGGGGGATGAGTGAAGGTAAGTTGGAAAGCGGGTAAGTGGGCTCGAACAGTTCGGGAGAGTCTGACTCGTCCGACGGGTCCGACTCGTCTGACACGTCCGACAGCCCCCGGGGCCGACCCACTTACCCCCTTACCTACTTACATCTCGCAAAATGGCCCCCTTCTTCTATCACCCCCGAATGCTCCGGTATAACTTCGGGCCTCAGCACCCTTTGAGGCCGGAGCGCCTTAGACGCACCATCGAACTGCTTGGCGCCTTCGGCGTCGAGCCCACCGACCCGGGGGAGGGCACTATAGAGGATCCTCTGCGTGTGCACTCCGCCGAATACGTGGAGGCGGTGGAGAACGCCGACGGCCTGAGCTATGCCGAAGCGAACCGCTTCGGGTTCGCAACCCAGGACACGCCCCGCTTCACGGGCATGTTCGAGGCGTCGCTCGCTTATACCGCGGGCAGCGTCTGCGCGGCGGAAGCGGTGCGGGATGGGGCCATGCTTGCCATCAGTCTTTCCGGCGGCCTGCACCATGCGCAACGATCCAATGCCAGCGGTTTCTGCGTGTTCAACGATTGCGCGGTTGCCATCCACATCCTGCGCGAGAAGTTCAAGAAGGTCGCCTACGTGGACATCGACGTCCACCACGGCGACGGCGTCCAAGCGATCTTCTACGAAGACCCCACTGTTCTTACCTGCAGCATCCACCAGGATGGGCGCACGCTGTATCCCGGCACAGGTTTCCCGAGCGAGAGTGGGGCGGCCAACTCCAGCGTCAACGTCCCCCTTTGGCCAGGCGCCTCGCCGAGCGGTTGGCACTCGGCGTTTCGAGACGGAATCGTGCCGGCGATTCAGGAGTTCAAGCCGGAGGCGATAGTGCTTCAAATGGGGACCGACTCCCACTTCCTCGACCCCCTCGCGCGGATCGAGAACGACGCCCAGACCTGGCTCGAAGCGGTCAAAGACGTGAAGGCCCTCGGCCTGCCCACGGTTGCGCTGGGCGGCGGCGGGTACGAGATCACGACCGTTCCGAGAATGTGGGCGGCAGCGACTCTGACCCTCATGGACGTTCCTGTTCCCAAGAACGTGCCTGAGCCGTTCGGCTCGACTTGGGGAATGCCGAGGTTCATGGACGGAGAGGGTAGAGGGTAGAGGGTAGAGGGTAGAGGGTAGAGGGTAGAGGGTAGAGGGTAGAGGGTAGAGGGTAGAGGGTTGAGGGTAGAGGGGCGCGTAGGACTAGTCAGACTCGCCTGACCAGTCCGACAAGTCCGGACCCAAACACCAAACACCCAACACTCTCCCACCCAGAAGGTATGATTCACGTCGATGGGTTCGTATCCTGTGCCGCTCATTGTCCCCCAGGAAGTTCCCAACGACGAAACCGTGACCCTCAGTCAGTGGCTCGTGGAAGACGGGGCAAAAGTCGCCAAGGGCCAGCCGGTGGCCTCCCTTATTTTCAGCAAGCTCAACCTCGAAATCGAAGCGCCTGCCGACGGCTACATGTTCCAGCTATCGCCTGCGCCGCGCGAGGTCAGAGTTTCCTCATCCATCGCCCTCGTGAACAACACCGAGGACCGCCCCGCCCAGCCTCAACTTGCCGAACAACCGAAAATTGAAGGGGGAGCCGAATTCACGAAGAAGGCGGAGGCCTTGCTCCACGAGCACGGCGTCTCAAGAGACGCGTTCGCCGGCATGCAGATAGTGCGCGAGCGCGACGTGCTTGCCTACATCGAGCAGAGCCGCGAAAATGCTGACGCGCCGAAGGTCACTCCGCTTTCAAAAGCCCAGCTTCTGACCGCCAAAGCACTCTCGCTGTCCGCCGCCACCATTCCCCATTCCTTCGTCAGTCTAAACGTGCTGGAGTCGGAGTTGGCTTCAAAGCTTTCGGACCTGATCGACATGTACGACGCGGCGATCACTTTAACCGACATGCTCGTCCATGCGACCGCGCGGGCCGCGCGGGAGCACCCAAAGTTCGTAAGCACGTTCAAAGACGACGGCTTGATTCTCCACGAAGAGGTGAACGTTGGCGTTGCCATGAACCTACCGGACGGCTCGCTGGTCGTACCTGTCGTCCAAAATGCCGATACGCAGAGCCCGCTTGAAATCGCGTCGTTCAGCCGTGGCTCCTACAAGCGCCTGCTGAAACAGCAGTTGAAGCCGAGCGCATTGATGGGCGGGACGATAACGGTGACCACCCTCACCGGAACCGGCGTGACCCAGATTCTGCCGATCATTGTGCCGGGGCAAAGCTGCATCGTGGCCATGGCGGACCCATTTGCCGGAATCTACACCTTGACCTTGGGCTTCGACCACCGCATCGTGAACGGCCTCGACGCGGCAAGATTCCTCGTATCCATCAAAGGTAATCTTCTCGGCGCTTGACCATGCTTTCACCGACCCAGGAGCGAGTCGCTCAAATCATAGCCGAGGTGCTCTCTCTTTCGCCAGAAGACGCCGCATCCCTCCGACAACTGGAGGGATATAAGAAATTGGCCGCCTGGACGTCCGCCAGGCACGTCGAGATCATCGTCGCCATTGAGGAGGAGTTCCAGGTCGAAATCGACGACGCCTCGATTCTCAGGCTGAAAGACGTTGCATCAATTGCGGAGTATGTTGACACCCATGGGCGGTGACCCCGCACTTTCCCTTCGCGGAATGATTTACGGCGTAGGACACGATTTGGTGCACCACCCGGAGCTTGGCCCTTCCCTCGAGAAGCCGGCCGTCCTTGGAAGGCTCTTCGCTCAAGAAGAAATCGAGTATTGCCGCAACCAGGCGTCCGATTCGTTAGCCTGCTTCGCCCGTCGTTTCGCGGGTAAAGAAGCGGTTATCAAGGCTCTGGGCGAGCCAACCAGCAGCCTGAGCGAGATCGCTTTTTCCCACACCAGCAATGGCGGCTTGGCGGTTAGGTGGAGTCGGCTCGACGAACTTGGACTCTGCGCCATGGTCAGCGCGTCGAGCTCTGGCCAATATTCCTCGGCTACCGCCATCTTGGTTTCCGAAAAACTGGCGAAAGTAAACGGCGAGGAGATCCCATAGAGTCCGTAAAGCCAACGCCCGTGCGCGTGTGCAGGGGAGTCCGGCCCCTTTTCGTCGACGGGAAAAACCTGTATTGCTCGAAGGGTTCGAAGCTTCTCGCTACCACGGACGGCGGGGCCACCTTCGACGAGGTCGCACGGATCCAATTCCAGGGCAAGTTTTCTGGGTTTGCCGGAATCCCACTGGCGGCCAGAGTTCTGCGCATGCACCCTTACCGTCTCGTGCCTGTCGGGGACTCCTCGTTTGTGTTTCAAGCAAAGCCGGGAACCTACACCGTTGGTGTGAACTCACAGAGCCAGAGGGTTTTCCCGGTAACGAGCGGGTCGCGGCCCACATCCCTGGCCAAAGCGGCGGATGGGTTGATCGTCTTCGGCGACTATATTCCCAATGTCGACCGGAAGTCGCCGGTAAGGATCATGGGAAGCGACGACTCGGGGGTCAACTGGAAGGAGCTGTACACGTTTGCGCCGGGCGTGGTGCGCCACATTCACGGCATCAGCTACGATAAATGGCTGAACTGCTTCTGGATTTGCACAGGCGACTACCCCGACGAATCGGTCCTGTGGAAGGCGAGCCACGACTTCTCTTCGGTCGCCGCAGTCATCAAGGGCTCGGCCATGACCCGGTTCTACTCCATCGCGGTCACCGAAAAGCTCCTGATCATGTCGACCGATTCGCCGAGCGTCCAGAACTACATCTATGTAGTCGATAAGGAAACGGGGACGGCCAAGCGCGTCGCGGAAATCCAGAACAGCAGCTTCTACCACGCGTTTTGCGGCGACCGCCTGTTCATTTCAACCAACTGCGAGTTTCCCGATCTCCATGCGGAGGTCACGTGCCATAACGACGTTGTTTGCTCTCACGTTTGGGCTGCGGACCCGCCCTATGAGAACTGGAGGGAAGTGCTGAACTTTCGAAGCGCCTTCGAGTACGGGGTTTACCGGAAGCCGTTCACCTATGGCGTGTTCCAATATCCGCGCGTCTTTTTCCCCGATGGCGAGAACGCGACAGAATACTGTTTCATGTATATGTTGGGACTGAAACCTCACCCCGATTCGATGCTTGTCTACAATGCCGCTGACCTTTAGTTCGCTTTCAAAAAGGGAGAGGATGATGAACCGGATCCCGCCCTTCGTCGAGTTTCTCGCCCGCCTCCGCCAGGCGCGGGAGATGTCGGAGGTTCGACCGGCGCCGCCAGAATCTGCCCCGGCCGAGGCGCCGCCAGCCCCGATTGGGGCCGTTAAGTTTGCTTCGAAACTAGAAGAGGTCGGCATTGAGAGCGGCGACTGCCTCATGCTTCACTCGGACGCGGACGCTATTGCGCGAGTCTTCGGCGAGCCCGCCGAATTCATCGATTTCATGGTGGACTACCTCGGGCCGAACGGAACCCTCTCCATGCCAAGCCATCCGAAGCTGAAGAACCGGGACGGTATCCTAACTTACACGGTGCAGACGAGCCCTTCAACCGTTGGACTCATGACGGAATCCTTTCGACGTCGTCCGAACACGGTTCGAAGCCGCTTTCCCATCAGCTCCCTTGCGCATGCGGCAAGCTTGCCGAGGACCTGATTTTGCCGCACTCCCAATCCACGTACCCCCACGACGAGCACTCTCCATACTCGCGTTTGGCCGATCTTGGAGGCAAGGTCATGTGCGTCGGACCGGCTCTCGACCGCATGACGATTCTTCACGTCGCGGAAGATTCGCCCGGCAGTCCGTTGCTAGAGTCTAAGTTTCGGGTAGTAAACTGTTATAAAATTGTGGATCGTGGAGATTCTTGGGAGAAGGAAGTTTCCGAGCGGGCGCCTTGGATGTGGTTCTACATCGCAAAGTATCGCTGGACCAAGAAGCTTTACGATCATGGTTTTGTGTCTGGATTTGATGAGTGCGGAGTCAAAGTGAGGGCCGTGGAGGCTTCAAAGGTCGTTGGATGGATGAAGAAAGAGCAGAACGGCGAGGGAAATCTATACCCGTACCGATCTCTGCAACCGCACCTCAAGCTGAACCTTAAGCTGCCCAGCGACGGCGTGTAGAGCAAGATTTATGGTGATTTTAGAGTAATGGCATTGTCGACTGAAACCGGTGGGGCATCTATCGCGAGGGCGAAAGCCCTCGAATCGATCGCGATCATTCGCGCGACGGAGATGCACCTTCTGAAGCTGTTTAGCGACGGGAAGCTGGCCGGCACGACGCACACCAGCGTTGGGCAGGAGATCTGCGCCGCCGCGCTTCACCCGTTGCTCGATCCAGACCGGGACGCGTTCTTTTCGACCCACCGCTGCCACGGTCACTTTCTCGCTTACACCGATTCGGTGGAGGGATTACTGGCGGAGGTTCTCGGCAGGGAGGGCGGAGTCTGCAACGGCCGGGGCGGCTCGCAGCACCTATGCTCGGGTCGGTTCTTCTCGAACGGCATCGTCGGCGGAGGCGTTCCTATCGCCACCGGTTACGCCTACCGGACCAAGCTTGAAGGTAAGGGCGGAATCGTCGTGGCCCAAATCGGAGACGGCGCGCTGGGGCAGGGGGTCGTTTACGAGGCGCTCAACCTTGCCGCGATAACGTCGGCGCCGCTGCTTCTTCTAGTCGAATATAACGGCTACGCACAGTCCACCGACACGTCCCTCACCACGATGGGCGATCCAGAAACCAGGGTCACAGGCTTCGGCGTCGAATGCGACCGCCGGCCAGCAAACGACCCAGAGAAGCTTTACACCCATCTCCAAGAGGTGGTCGAGCGCGTTCGCGGCGGGCGCCCGTTCGTGCAAATCCTCGACACTTTTCGACTGATGGCGCATAGCAAGGGCGACGACAACCGCGCCCCCGAGCTGCTGGCCGAGGCGTGGGACAAGGACTACTTCGCGAAGCTCTTGGCGAATGGAGACAAGCAGGCGACCGCCATCTGGGAGGAAGCTCAAGAAGAGGTGGAGAGAATCTCAGCCGAACTTTTGGAGAAGCCTGTGGTGGGCTTATCGGGAGCAACCGCTTATGGCGCCCTAACCGAGCCGATTTTCGCCAACTCCAGAGAACTCCTCGCGAAGGACGGTTCGAGGCGCATCAACGAACAGTTGAGTCAAGCGCTCGCCCATGCCATGGCCGAGGATTTCTCGGTCTTCGTTTTGGGAGAGGATATCGTCGACCCGTACGGAGGCGCCTTCAAGGTCACGAAGGGGTTATCGTCCCGCTGGCCCGACCGCGTGTTTTCGACGCCGATCTCCGAGGCTGGCATCGTCGGCTTCGCCAACGGTTTCGCCCTGCACGGCGGCAGGCCGGTGGTGGAGATCATGTTCGGCGACTTCGTAACGCTGGCGATGGATCAACTCATCAACCACGCGTCCAAGTTCAACTACATGTACGCGAACCAAGTTGAGATGGCCCTTACCGTCCGCCTCGTTTCTGGAGGCTACCGCGGTTACGGCGCCACGCATAGCCAGAGCATGGAGACGTACTTCTGCAAGACCCCTGGCCTGAAGGTTGTGGCGCTTTCGCAAAGGCACGACCCGGAATCCTTCCTATCCAAGGTCGTGCTCCAAGAGCACAGCCCGACCATCTTTGTCGAAAACAAGCTGCTGTATTCCAAGATGCCCGTTCTCGAACCCCCGGTCGGCTTCGCGTTTGTGGAAACGGAGCCGGAAAGCAGCCAAACCTATCCTCCGCTCCAGTACCGCACCAGCCCAACTCGAGCCGACCTGACCGTGGTTTGCTACGGCGGCCTCACCTCGATCGCGGAAGAGGCGATGCACGACCTGATCATCGAAGACGAGATCGACATCGACTACCTAGTCTTAACCATGCTTCACCCCCTCCAGGTAGGCGAGATCGCCGAGTCGGTCAAGCGGTCAAAGCGATTGCTAACAATAGAGGAAGGCCCCTCCGGCTTCGGACTAGGCGCCGAAATCGTAGCCAGCGTGGCCGCCCAGTGCGAAGGCGCAGCCTGGAAGAGCCGCCGGGTGGGCGCCGTAGAAATACCGATTCCGAGCTCTCCGCAGCAAGAGCGGGAAGCGTTGCCGTCCGTAGAAGCGATCCTAGCCGCCGCCCGGTCCATGCTCTAAAACCCTGCTCGGTAAACAATAGCTTCCCAAGCGCGGTAGGGCAGACTCTCCAGTCTGCCGCGCGCAACAGCCTCCAAGCCAGCGCACTCCAAATGGGCTCGGCCACAACTATAAAACGGCATTCTCTGCCCGGAATTTGCGCGGCGGCGTCCCAACCCCCCAACACCCAACACCTAACACCTAGCACCTAGCACCAACCCCCAACACGCATTCCCCGAGCTTCCCTAGGTTCGCCGAATGTTAAGGCGGGTAAAATGGCCGAACCATTATGATGCAACGAGACGAGAATTCGGTCAAATACCTCCTTACGCGCGTAGGCGCGATGCTTTCGGACCGGACGATCTACAGTCTCCACGCTTCGATCAACTATCTCGAGGTTGGCCGCTGGATGCGGGCAAAGGGATACGACGTCAGCAAGCGATTCCCCAGCCGCGCCGCCCTGTTCGACTTTATGGGCCAGCAGGTAGCAGACCGTGATGTACTGTACATGGAGTTCGGCGTGTTCAAGGGCGAGGCCACCAAGCACTGGTCCAAGCTGCTCAAGAACCCCAAGAGCCACATCCACGGCTTCGACAGCTTCGAAGGCCTCCCCGAGGACTACCTTCCCCACGTGCAAAAGGGCCACTTCTCGACCGAAGGCGCGATCCCCCAGATTGACGACCCAAGGGTCAAGTTCCACAAGGGCTGGTTCAGCGACACGCTGCCAGGCTATAAGATCCCGCCCCACGAAGTCTTCGTCCTCAACCTCGACGCGGACCTGTACACGTCCACCATCTTTGTGCTGAATACCCTCAAGGACATTATCGTCCCCGGAACGTACATCTACTTCGACGAGCTCAACCACCGGGAGCACGAAATGAAGGCCTTCGACGAGTTCGTGAGGGACACGGGAATGAAGTTCTCGTTAGTAGGCGTGACGCGCGGCATGCAGCATGTCGCTTTTAAGCGGGAAAGCTAGGATTTGGGCGCAACGCTATCGGCATGAACCGGCCAAAAAGTCTGCTTTTTACGGCCAACACCGCAGCCTGGATCCCAGTGACAGTGAGCGCTAGCCCCGGCATGGCCCTTTGCGTTCTTGGCGTCTTTGCGAGAAACCTCCGGTTCCGGATTCGACACCCGTCGGAACGAGTCTGTAAAGATCAACCTCAAGGACAGCTCCGCATGCAGGAACACCTGCACGGGATTTGCGTCTTAGCGTCTTTGCGAGAAATCTCCGGGTCTGAAATCGCCTCTACTCTCTACCCCCTACCCTCTACCCGTGCCCAAGGCCCAACGCAGATTGGAGCGCCCGATGCCTAGCGAACTCTTCGGTCTCCTAAAAACGATCCCCCAAACCGGGGTGGGCCGTTTCCTCCTCTTCCTCCGCCACAACGCGCGAATCCGCTTCGGCTACTACCAAAAAAAGCTTCCCCTGACCGACTGGCATGGCGACTACCCAATTGGCAAATCACCCTTCACCCGGCCGAAGAAAGAAGACCTCGAACATATCCCCATCGACCGAAACAAACTTTTAGACGCCGCAAACAGAATCGTGAGCGGCGAGCTCCCATACTTCTCCAGCCAATGGTTCAAGCGGGCCGCTTGGAACGAGAATCCCGCGACCGGCCAGACGATCCCGATGCTGCACTGGACCGAAGTTGCCGATTTTTCGGCCGAGCAAGGCGATATCAAATGGATTTGGGAGGCATCGCGGTTCTACTGGGTGTACATCCTCGGCCGCGCCTACGCCTTGACCCTCGACGATCGCTACGCAGAGGCCTTTTGGACGCTTCTGGAAGATTGGCGCGCCAACAACACGCCCAATAAGGGCCCCAACTGGAAATGCGCCCAGGAGTGCTCCCACCGGCTCTGCTCGCTGGTGTGGGCGGCGGCCGCCTTCTCTGGCGCGGAGTCCTCCTCGGAAGCCCTCCAAAAGGCGCTTTGGCAGACCATCAACACCCTCGCCAAAAGGGTCGAGCCGACCCTCGGCTACGGAATCTCGCAAAACAACAACCACGCCCTGACTGAATCCACCGCGATGCTGCTGGCGGGCGTTTCCTGCGGCACGACGGACGCGGCCCGGTGGGAGCGGATAGGCCGGCACAACCTGCGCAAGTTCATCCTCGAACAGTTCGCCGAAGACGGCAGCCAACTTCAGAGCTCGTTCAACTATGAGCGGCTTGCCTTAAAGGTGAGCCTAGTCAGCGCCACCGTAGCCAGTGCGACGCCCACTCCGTTTCCGAGAGAGGTCCTGGAGCGCCTGAACCGCGCGGCCAAGTTCCTGTACTGCCTCCAGGACGAAGCCTCGGGCGAACTGCCCAACTACGGCTCGAACGACGGCGCCATCGCGTTCCCCCTGTGCGGAAGCCCTTTCCCCGATTTTCGCCCGATCATCCAGGACGCCGTCTTCTTGACCGAAGGCAAGCGCATGTTTCCAAGCGGCGAACCCGACGAGGAGCTCCTTTGGCTGTTTGGCCCCAAGGCGCTAGAGGTCCCCCAGTGCGACTGGAAGAGGGAACCGCTCCGCGCCGAGAACGGCGGCTACTACACGCTGCGCTCCGGCAAGTCTATGGCGATGATACGCTGTCACACCCACCATAGCTGGCCCGCCCACGCTGACATGCTGCACGTCGATCTGTGGATCAACGGCAGAAACGTCGCCTACGACCCCGGCTCCTACTCCTACAGTGACCCCAAGGGTTGGGGAGATGCCCTCAAGGAGACCCGCTCCCATAACACGGTTACGGTCGACGGCCAGAGCCAGATGCGCAAAGCAAGGCGCTTTCTATGGACCGACTGGACCCGCTCGAAGGCCAAGCCCCAAGACCTGCCCAACGTGTTCGAGGGCGAGCATTACGGCTATCGCCAACTCGGCCTCGGCATCGTCCACCGAAGGCAAGTTCTAGCGGACGGGGACGACTTCCTCATAGTGGACGACCTGATCAACGAAGGAGGAGACTCCCACACGTTAGAGCTCAATTGGCACTTGGACGGTGTTAGTTGGGAAATGAAGAACGGTCTCCTGGTCGACCCAACCGGCTTGGTTGTTCAGGTCCTGGCCCCCGAAAAAGCCAAGCTAGAGCTTAGGAGCGGGGAAGCGTGCTACGCCGACACTGGCCGGAGCCTCTACTACGGCGAGATGCGCCCTGCAACCCTCCTTCAGTGCATAGCGACATCCAAGGCGAACGTCCGATTCATCACGGCCATCGGCAGTGAGACTTTGAGCTCGCAGGACGAGACAGTTGTGTGGAAAGGGACGTCGGTCAAACTGCGAGCCGAGTGAGCTCAGATATCAAGTTCAGTCGTTGCGCGAACAGCGGTGCAACCTGTGGAGTGCGGCGATTCCTTCGCCGCTATAATAGCGCCGATTCTTCGGCGCATCGATCGACCGACCTTCTCGCATTCCACCCCCATCCCCTTTTGAAGGATAACTGAATCCAATCGTCGTCACCAGAACAATCGCCGAGCCATTCGTGGGCTCGGCGCTGCGCTCGGCAGTCGCCAGTCATCTGGGGATCCCGGAGATCAGAGTGGTTAGCCGGGTTCAAGAGGTAAACTAATTTCGTGAAGAATCGGCCAGGAGATGGCAAACTTCAACGATCTGCGGGGCCAAAGGTCGACCAGGATTCGGTTCTGCGCTGGAAAGCCGGCATGGAAGAAATGAACCGCTTGGCCCTAGAGGATGCTCGTCGTCGGACACCGGAAGAGAGGCTTCGAAACCATCAGGCGTTTCTCGAGGGGCATGCATCAATCGGCGTTGCTCGATCGAAACCGGACGAGCGAGTTCACCGGACTCCCTACCATGAAATCAGAGAGCGATGGCTTGCCCGAAATTCCTGATGTTTCCGACGTAACTGACGCACTAATTTCGATCCTCCAAGAGGGACATTTTGAGTACGCTTTGATCGGCGGCTTGGCGGTGGTATTACAGGGCCACAATCGATTTACCCAGGATGTCGATGCGCTCGTTTGGGACTTGGACAACCGCCTGGAGCAACTAGTACAGATCGCCGATAAGCGCGGGTTTCGACTCGCAAGGCTAGACGGCCTCGACCATGTCCGCTCGACCCGAATTCTCCATCTACTGGCAGAAGACGGGACAGCTGTGGACGTCTTTCTCGGCTTTCTGCCATTCGAACATGACGTCATCCATCGTGCGGAGCGGATGGCCATCCACGAAGGTCTAACGGCATTTGTCGCCACGCCCGAGGACCTCATTATCATGAAACTCATTGCCAGTCGGAGTCGGGATTTGTACGACGTGACGGCGCTGCTGGAACTCTATCCCGACATCGACAAGGATCGAGTAAGACGCGTGGTAATCGAATACGCGGAATTCCTCGACAGGCCGGAGATTCTACAGAATCTAAATGATCGGGTCCGGTAGATTGAAACGAAACCGGAAAGGCAACCAAGCGAAAGGTAAACTTCTACAAATCGACCGCGTTTGCTAAATACTATGGAAGCTGAGAAGGAACTCGTAAAAGAGCACTGGGAAAACGAAACCTGCGGAACGCGGTACGGCCAGGGCGACCGCCAAGAATACTTCCAGGAGATATCGCGAACGCGTTACGAGTTGGCCCCCGCCATCCTCGACCTTGCGAACTTCCCCGGCTCCAAGGGCAAGAGCGTCCTCGAGATTGGCGTAGGAGCGGGCACCGACTTCGAGAACTGGTGCCAATACGCCGAGCACGCCACCGGTGTAGACCTCACCGAGGCTGCCATCCGGCTGACCACCGAGCGGCTTGCCCTCAAAGGCGTCCCGAACGACAAGTTTTCTTTGATTCAGGTCGACGCGGAGCAACTTCCTTTTGGAGACGACTCCTTCGACATCGTCTACTCGTTCGGCGTGCTGCACCACACGCCAAACCCCCCCAAAGCTTTTAGCGAGGCGTGCCGCGTTCTCAAGCCAGGCGGCCAGCTTCTTGGCATGGTCTACCAGGTCCCATCGGTGTCTGGCTTCCTTCTTTATGTTCGCCACGGCCTGCTGAAGGGCAAGCCGTTTGCTTCGCAGAAGGAAATCGTCTTCAAGTATCTGGAGAGCCCCGGAACCCACGCCTACTCCAAGAAAGAGGCGGCCGAACTCCTCACCAAAGCCGGCTTTAGCGATGTGACCATCACCACCGCCTTCAACCCAGGCGACCTCTTGACATTGAAGCTAAGCAGCCGCTACTCCTCGCCCATTTACAAAGTGATCCAGGTTCTCTACCCGCGCTGGCTGGTGCGGCTCTTCTGGAAGAACCACGGGCTAGAGCTCATGCTGAAGGCCACCAAACAACCACACGGTTCTAGCCGCTCGCAATCAGCCGCTCAGGAACAGGGCTCCGCGATTCCTTCTCGTGCTTGAAGCCGAGCCAAATGAGAGTTAGAATCTCTGGCATAGCGGATCGATCGCCGATAAGGGCGTTATCAGAGAAGCTTTCCTCAGGCTGAATGCCCTCCCGGCAGTAGGATCGGACCTCGGTCCAATGCTCCATCAATTGCTCTCGAAGCTTCGCGCCAAGCCCGTGCCTTATCCAAGTGGGCTGGCTGGTTGCAAAGCCAACCTTCGACCGGGTGGTCCGTATCTCGTCCGGAATGAGACCCTTGGTGGCCTCCCGGAGAGCCCATTTGCCGAACCCGCGCCGCAGCTTCAGTTCGTCCGGCAAGGCGAGTCCGATCTCCACTAGCCGGTAATCCATGAAGGGAAGCCTTCCTTCAAGCGAATGGGCCATGCTGTTCCGGTCCTCGTAGCGCAGCAGGGTGGGTAGGCTGAAACGGGTCACATCCTCCATTTGGCGCTCCCAAGACTTCTGGTTCGACTTCAGCCGGTTGCTATCCGCATCGCTTGGAGGCGGAAGCTCGATTCGAGAGGTGCAGTCTTCGGCGCTGAAGGTCTTCCTTTGCCTCCAGAAGGCTGCGGTCTGGCGCCGCTCGCTCCACGCGACGGCGGCGGTTTGCATGGCGAACGAGGCGGCTCGGACAAATTTCCGGTCCCTCGCGCTGGTGATGGCACAGAACGGGAAATACTTGCGGTAGCCCATGAAGGCTTCGTCCGCACCCTGACCGCCCAAGAGCACCTTGTATCCTTCCTGGTGGGCTCGCTCGCAGATCAGGTAGTGTGCGACCTGCGCGCCGCTGACGAACGGCTCGTCTTGCGCCCGTAAGGTGCGCAGATAGGCGTCGAGAATCTCCTCTTCCGGCGGGTCGATCCAGTGAACCTTGACTCCGAGTCGCTCGCTCGTGCGCTGAACGATTGGCCCCTCGGATTTCTCGTTGAACGGCGAGCCGTAGGAAAATGCCTCCGGCGCCCGGTAGCTCTTGCAAAGGGCCGAACAGATGATGTTGGAGTCCAGTCCTCCGCTGAGGGAAAGGGCGATGGGAACGTCCGCTCGGAGCCTAAGCTGCACCGACGAATCTAGGAGATCGTTGATGCGGCCGATGATTTCGCCGTTGCTGAGGGCGCTCAACTCTTCCTGCGTCCGGAGAACCTCGGCCCGCAAATCGTACCATTGGCGCCTCACCACCTGCGGGTTGCCATTGGCCGGGCAGGAAATTTCTACGTAGCAGCCCTGGGGCAGGCAAGTGATGCCGTCGTACTGAGACTCGTCCGATCCGTTCTCGAACACGCTCCGCCGCAAGCCCCGAGCGAGGAAATGAAAGTTCGGCCCAAGTCCGTAAAGAGCCGCGATTTCGCCAGGTTCGGAGGCGAAAACCACTTCTTTGCCTTCCTGATAGTAGTAAAGCGGCTTGACGCCGAAGCGGTCCCTTACCAAGTAGAGAACGCCCGAACCTTCGTCGTAGAGAGCGAAGGCGAACATGCCGTTCAAGGCGCGGAAGCAGTTGGGTCCCCAGAGCTTGTAGGCCTCTATCAGCGCCTCGGTGTCGCTTTGTGTACGGAAGGTAATGCCTTGGGCTTTGAGGTCTTCGCGAAGCTCGATATAGTTGTAGATCTCGCCGTTGAACACGAGGTGGATGCGGCCGGCGGCATCGTGCATCGGCTGATTCGCCGCTGCGGAAAGGTCGATTATGCTCAGCCGGTCATGCCCGAGGATTACGGAGTGGTTGGGTCGGCCATAGGTTTCAACTCCTTGGGCGTCGGGGCCACGGTGGCGTTGGCTTTGAACGATCGATTCCACGATCTTCGAGGCCCGTGCCGGATTGCCCGACGTCATCATTCCCGCGATTCCACACATTGAATGGACCAGCCCCTCATTGCTCTATACAGAGCCGATGTAGGTTCATTATACCAAGCGGGCGGCCGTCAACTAAGACCGATTCAAGCTAGTTCGCGCTTTGGGGCGGCCGCGAAACCGTTTTGGCAGAATCTCCGCCACCCAGGCGGGCTTTACCAGCACAGAGATCACGATATAGAGCACGCAGCAACCGAAGCAAGCCAGGAACAGCATCCAGGCCGGCAGCACAACCTGCTCTTTAAGAAGGATCGCGAGGGATACGCCAAGAAAGGCGAGCGGTATCGCAAGCTTGGAAAGGGAAATTTCGAAGCGGTACAGTTTGTGCGCAACGAGCATCGAAACGGTGGCGGCGAGGTAATAACCGCCGATAAGCGCCGCGGATAGAACGGTCGGAAGGGGCACGTGGAGCGCAAGCAATACATTGATGATGACGATGCTGGCCGCCGCTCCCACGCCATAAGTCAGGGCGTTCAACGGGCGGCGGGAAGCCGCATCGATGGGTGAGCGGAGTATCTCGAGGATGAGAACGGTGGGGATGGCCAGGCACGCCGCGCCGATCAACATAGGAGGAAATGCGATGCGGCCGCCAATCCAGAGCTTCAGGAACGGCCTTAGCAAGCCCAGCGCCGAAAGGGATCCTATTCCACCGGCGAAGATAGTGAACTCGACGAGCAAGCCCAACTGCCGGCGCGCCTCGAGCGAGTGGCCCTTTGCGAAGAGCATGGAGAACCTAGGAAGCAGGACAAATCCTAAGCCGCTAACAAAGATGGTTGAACCCACCAGAATGAGCAATACCGCGTTCAAAGAACCTACAAGAGGAACATCCTGCTGGTTATTCGCAAACCACGGCAGCATCAGGGTGAAGATCGCGGTACAGGCCACTGTAATGGTGCGGGGCGCCCCGTAAGAGAGCAGATCTTTTGCAGCATCCCAATAGCGCTTGAGTCCCCCCCAAGCGGGTCGGATTCGGGGAAACTCGGCCTTGATCATGATGCCAAGGAATATCGCGCCGAAGCCCCATGCGACGAATCCGGAAGCAGAAACTACGTCCCTGAGGGGATAGGATCGCATAAGAAGGGGGCACGCAAGAGGGGTGATGCCGCCGAAGCAGATCGCTAAAACGTTGACCAAACGGTAGCGCATGAAGCCGCGAAGCATGGAGCACATAACGCTCGCGAAGCCGTAGCCAAAGAGCAAATTGCAGAAGGGGCCCACCCAGTCGGCCATGTCTCGGTTGCCAAAGAGGGCAAGGGCTGCATACTGGGGAAAGACGCGCGCCAATGCCGTGTCGACCAGCATCAGGATCAAGCACAAGCCTAATCCGGTCCAGGTGTACACACCCTCCGAGCGATCGTCTCGATTCGAGCGCATGGCGGCGATCTGAGCAGGCAATGCGGTCGTCAGCACAAGCAAAACGAGCGATTCGGCATAGATTCGTACGCGGAACAACTGAGAGTAGGCAGCGAAATCCGGCACGCTAACCCAATAATGGCGAATGATTCGGTATTGAAAGAAACTGGTAAAGGCTACAACCAGTTGCGCAAGCGAAGTAAGCGCGGCGTCCTTTTTGAGCGATGTATTCTTACCCTTTGGAGCCTCTGCCCTTAGCTCCTCGGTGACCGCTAGTTCTTCCATTTATCGGTCGCTTTCTCGTCCGCGCGGGCCGAGCTCCAGGCAAGGGTAAATAGCATCCTTCTGCTATACCTGCCGGGCCTGAATGGACTCTTCCCTGATCGCCATTCGATAATCTAGGCCGTTCCAGCGGTAATGATACCGGAAGCCGGTCATCCGGATGGTGAACTTTCGGCTCTAAGAGGGGCGGCAGGCTCGGTCCTAGCGCGTCGCCGTTCGCGTTCGGGCACTGGTCTGAACGTCCTCGCCCCCATTAGACCCACTATCACCATGGGAATGAGACCGCCGGTCAGTGCCGTGGTCTGGAGGCCTTCGGTGGAGATGCTAAGGGAGATCATGACGCCCATGACGACGGCCGCCCGCTTGTCGAACTTGACGTAGGCGCTGTCGATGACCCAATAAATTCCCATCGCGAGGATCTGGGCGACAATGATCCCCGGCCAAAGCGCGTTGCCGAAGGCGTCCGCCCAGAAATAGGCGGGCGCGTTGGTTCCGGTGGTGCTTGAGCCTCCCTCGTAATAGAGGTTGCCTACAACGACGCCAATATCGGTCGCATAGGGAGCGGTGACAAATAGCTGGCCGAACGATGTTCCGTAATATCCAGGGGAGTGGGTCAAGAAAAAGTCGTAATACATGGCCGTCACCTGGCCGCCGATTAATATGAATCGGTCGAAAAATGTCATGGTGATCAAAGCCAAGCTCTCCTTCAGCACGGTCAGGCCCGCAAACACCCCAGATAGCCCGGTGAAAGTTACGATGAGGGCTGTTCCATTGTTCTTCTTGAACATCAGGAGCCAGCCGCCAACGCAGAGCAAGAAGAGGGGCGTCAGGGCGTATTCGCGAAAAGTCGTGATCATGAACAGGCCGGCTTCGCCGGCGCAACCCACCATGATGGGCAAAAATTTGCGCCGAACGGCGCCGTAAGCCACAAAGCAGGGAAGAACCACCTCGCCGTCCCAGCGGAAGAGATACCGAATGATCAGGGGCACATCCTTTGATTTCTCTTTAAACGCCGCTCGAAAAGCATGGGCGGTGGATAGGCTCAATCCTTCCTTGGGCAAGCCGTAAAAGGCGATGAGAGAAATGAAAGTCACGAGCGTAAAAACTACGGCAATGCTCCAGAACACGACGGGAGGCGTCGATATTCGCGGGAGTGTCAGGGGTTTAAAGTTTGATACCTGCATCAAGAGGCAGAAGAAGAGCACCACCGCGACGACCATTGGCCACACCCGAAGGGTGTCGTTAAGCATATGCGGAGCTTCTATGCAGGTGGGTGCAACGATGGTGATGTAGAGAATCCACCAACTAAAATGGGACGGCTTGTAGCAGTGGGTCGGAAGCCAAAAAGTGGGGACCATCCCGAGAACGAAGAACAGCACATCGTATATCGGGCTGATCGTGTAGAAGAGGATGTGCTCCCCAGTGGCGATGATCGGCTCGACCTGGTACTCGTAGACCACCATCAAAATGCCGTACAGGACCGCACAAGACAGCATCAAAAGGAGTCGTGCCCGATCGATTCGAATTTTAAACAGCTAACGAGCTCCTTAACTGCGATGAAGTTAGACCGCAAGGAATGATCAAGCCAGTCTGAGTCCTGCTGCGCTCGAGACGTGCCAAATCAAGTTTGCTCCAAGGGGGTGAGACGCTCCAAAAAACCGGGTTTAATACCGGCCTTTCGAATCTAGAATCATACCTCAGGCACCCCAAAGTTGGCCCTCAAAACCGCCTATTGCTTGACCAGAATGGCCATGCCACCAGTTGGGACGGACACGCGATAGACGTTGTTGCCGCTAGCCTGGTTATTCGAAGCGACCGCGTTCGCACTGGCGTCAAAAACGTAAACCTGGGCCGGAGAACCATCCTTGAAGCCGTAATCGCCTGATTTCGAGGTAAGAATACGCTCCTCGCCGGTAATGATCCCGGGCCTAATATCGACGGGAGTGATCGGGAACATCAATCGGTAGAAGTCTGTCGCCGGAGGCGTCCACAGCTCGCGCCAAGCGCAAAACACTGCGCCTTGGTTAAGGATGCTCACCGCGTCCTCCATCGCTTCGGCGGGCGTTTGCTCATACCGCATGTTCGCGAGCACGAAAGGCACGCCCAGTTGGCTTGAGGGGATGTTCTTACCCGCTCCTTCGACGAACCTCTCGATATGCAGGTCCATCATCGTCTTCGTATAGGGTTCTGTATTGGCAAGAAGGGCTTTTCCCGCCGAGCGGATCACACCCACCGCTTTTTCTTCGAAATGCTGCGTTACGAGAGGAACGTTGACCTCCTTCCGCACGACTTGGTGGGTTGCCAGATCAATTTGAACGGTCGACTCATCCCAGACGTTGCCAAACGCCACTCCCGATTTAGAATTCTCCGGGAAGCTTCCCGACATCTCGTCCCAGTAAATTCCGCCGATCTCAGGCGAGGTCACCAGATTGTTGAGGGTTGCAAGAAGTGCGAGGCCATAGGAGTCGTCCAAGGTTGGGAGAAACAGCGGCAAGCGCTGTTTGTTGGCCAAGAGCGCGCTTGGATACGTGACCTCCTGACCGTTGGCGTCGAACTTCATCGAATCGGAATACTTGGTCTCCGCGCCGGGCTCCGAACAAGCCTGCGCATGGAAATAGATCAGTGACTTTGCGGTAGGCGTGGCGGCTTGTACTTTTCCCATCCAAGATTTTGTCGCCGAGAGGCCCTTAACGGCCAACGGCAGGGCTGTGCCGTCGGCGATGCTTCCGTCGTCGAAATGAGTGATCACGTTGCCCACGTAGAGCAATCCTCGTTCGGTCGCCCACTGGCCGTAGAAGCTCTGGTCCTTGGGGCTGCTCTTTTCGTTGGTCTCCCAGCCGCCCGGCTCCCACGAAATAGGCCCATTGATCGTGGTCTTGACATTCCAGTCGGAACGAACTAGGTTGACAAAGGCCCAATAGTCGTCCGACGGCGTCGGGTAGAGAGACCACTCCAACGTTTGGGAGCCGCCAGGTACGATCCCGAGGCAATCGTCGAGAAGGCTCATGCCAGTAGCTTGATAGAGGCCGATCTTTCCTTGGGCCCGTAAGGTGTCGTTAACCTCGACCACGCCCAGGCCCCCTGAACCGTAAGAGGCATAAACGGAAGGATTGCCCGGATCATACTTCTGCCGGTCGCCTACTCCGGTGATATCTCCGCCACACAGATAAGCGCCTTGGGGCGCCGATTCGCCGTGCGTCGTGTCTTGCACCATAACTCCGACAAGCCTATCCGTTCGATTGACGAACTGATCCACCACTTCCAAATGGGTGCCAGCCTCATAAACCGTTCTCGTGATCGACACCTCCGGCGTACTCCAGGTTACGGTGTCTCCTTCGACCCTTCCATTTTCGACCGCCTTCTTTCGACCGCCGCCGGGGCCACCGGTCTGCGAATCAACCCAGGTACCGTTGGGCCCGCTGACCTTGATGCGCGAGTAGAAGCGTTGTCCCATCGCGGTGAAGACGAAACTGCCTTTGTTGTTCAACTGAATGCCAGATACTTGGCCCAGATTGCTGGATGCATGCGCCGGTAAGTTCAGAACCAAGCCGGTAAGAAGAATGGGTAATAGCACAATTTATAAGGACGACTAGCAACTGCCAATGCGTCGCCTTGGAAGAGACACGGGCCGAATTCGGAATAATATTCGCGAGCGAGACAGGCTAGACGTCAGATCCCACTGCTTCAGCTGCCGCGGTGCGCCTCTTTTGCCTGCCTTCCTTGATGTTTGCGGCTAATGCGCCGACAAGAAGACCACAAAGACAACCGAGTGCAGAGTAGAGTCCAAACCGCTTGTTTTCCGGCTTGTCCTCGAAAAAGGGCGGCGAGAGAATGGACCATTGCAGAGGGTCTACGAGGCCGTTGAGCTTTGACTGTTCGTATTGAGCGCGGGCCAGTTTTAAGGCATCTTCTTCCATCGAGACTTCTTGAAAGATGCGCGCGGCCTTGAGAGCCTCGTCAGGAGCCACGTTGGCCATCTGAGAGAGATAGTCCTTTTGAAAATCGAGCAACTTCTGTTGTCCAAACAGTTGAGCCAGCATAGGATCGATTCCTTGGTTGGCGGCGGTTAGGTACTTGGCGACCTCGCTCTTAATCAAATCCCTCGTGACTTCGATCTGGGCCCGTAGCGCCTTGACCTGCGGGTTGTCTGCGCCCAGTGTCGTCGTTGCCGTATCCAGTTGATACTCTTGGCTCACAAGCCTTTCTCGAAGAGTCTCTTGATTGGGAATGGCGGTGGGAAGTTTAAGCCCTTGTTTGCCCATTTGATTCGCTGTATCGAGGGCCGTCTTGATCTGGCGGTTGATCATCGCCAACTCGTAGTCTGCTTCTTTCTCCTTTGCTCGGAGGTCGGAGGCAAACGGATTGGTAGGATCGACGGGCGTCTTGCTGTGCTTTGTGAACTTGACAAGACGGTCCTCCTCCTTTTCGAGTAGTGCGTTGCGTATGTCGATGTCCTTCTTGAGCGAGTTCGCCTGCATGACGGCGAGCGACATGTTCCCGCCTGCGCTCACGCTGCGGAGGCATTCGATGGCGTTGTTTACGACCTGCGTGGCCAAAGCCTTATCCCGGTCCGTGAAGCTGATGACAACCTGGTTTTGATCTTTTTGGGTCTGTATGGCCAACGACTTGTCGATGTCTTTAACGTCGAGATTTCTCTTACGGGGAAGTGGCAAGTTCGCTAGCGTCGTCTCCGTCGTGTGACTCTGGAGAACGCCCTTCATCATTTCCAGTGGGTCGGCTTTGTCGCTAAGGAGCCCGGCCAGAGCACTCGCGCCATTCGACTGGAGTGGCAGCAACAGCACGGCCTGACACTTCCACTTTGCGGGAATAACGAGCGTGATCACGAGGGCGACGACGCCGCCAATCACGATCCACAGCAGCACCAGTGTCTTGAACTTCCCGACCGCCTTAAAGAAGGGCCGAAAATCGATCTCGTCGTTTTGCATTTATTCTAATCCGTGACGGACTGGACGACCAGTCGTCCAGTCCGAAGCTTGCGCCATCTCCGTGTTGGTCAATATTCGCTTCAAAGCAGCAGTTTGAGAATCGCAAGAACGGCAATCCCCGCGGTGATCTGCTTCGAAATATCGTCGATTTCCTCAGACTTGTCATTGAGCTTCGCTCGCATAACCTTGGACGGCACCAACAGCTGGTCTCCGAGCTCCATTGGCGAGTTGAGATTAGCCCGCTGGACGAGCCCGCCCGGATGAATGAGGATCAATCGGTCTTTGGCCGCGTCGTCGGTAAATCCGCCTGCCCTATTCAAGTAGTAACGAACGGTCTTGCCTGGCGTGTAAAGGATCCCGGATGGGATCGCAACCGCGCCTACTACGGTGACCGTGCTGGGGGTACGAGGAACGACGATGATATCTTGATCGTCCAGCTCGATGTCGCCCCTGCTACCCTTGTGGTTGAGGGCTTCGTCGAGGTTAATGCCTACGTTGCCAGAAGGCGCAATCTCGTTTGTGATATCTCGAGCGGCCGTAACAAGCGGTTCGTTCCAGATGCTTAGAGGCGCCTGACTTGTGGAGTTCGTTTGCGAGGCGGTACCCCCCGATCCCAGCAACGGGACCGAATTCGTCTGTGTCCCACCTTGCATCAGGTGGACCTTTTCCACATCCGCACTGGCCATCTCTCGGTTGTATTGGTCGGTGTCGACTATCTGAAGCATCTGCACGATGCTTGGCGCGAGAGCCCCTTGCGAATCCGTTTTCAAAGCGCTGGGATCTCGGTAAAGCTGTGCGCCCCTCTTGAACGCATCCGGCAAAAGACCGCCTGCCTCGGCTAACGCCTGGCTGATCGTCTCGTTGTCAGCCAGGGGGTAAGCCCCGGGATGAGCGATTCGACCCAGAACGATCACCTTTCTCGGATGCATATGAATCAGGGCGTCTTCAGGAATCGTGATGAGGTCGCCCGCATCGAGGGCGAGGTTCGCGTTGGGATCGCCAGCCGTCAAATCGGAGATGCTAACTTTGGTGGCCGGAGTTCCCTCAGGCACTCGCGCATGTTGAATCTCGATATATCTTCCGGCGTTCGGCATCAAGCCGCCCGCTTCCTGGATCGCGTCCTTAAGCCGCATGTTCTCGCCGTGGGTGTACCCGCCAGGTTGCTGAACGGCCCCCAAGACGCTTATCGTCTGCTCAGGCACATAGTGGGCTTCAAGGTTTGACTGCACCGTGAGCGTGTCGTGGTCGTTGAGGACCACGTTCATGTTCGGATCGACCGCAAGTCTGTTCAGGTCGAGGTTGACCAACGGCCCCGGCGTTCCATCTGGTTTTGCCTGTTGGAGGATCGCCACGTCTTTGTAGGCTTGCCCAGTGATGCCGCCAGCCTGTAACAGCAGGTCCAGAACCCTTTCTCCGTCGTTTCGTTGGTAAGTTCCTGGTCTTTGCACGGACCCCGTAATCGTAACGGTCCGGTCCCCCACCCACTTGACGTCTTCGTTCGTGTAGACCGTGATGATGTCGTGGGGCGCGAGTGCGATGTTCGCCGACGGGTCAAGAGCCAATGCCTTCTCCAGATTGACCGGAATCAGCGTCAGAGTCTTGTCTGGATTTCTTCGGTTAAGATCGGCCCGAGCCGTGTAGGCGTCGGGAAGTAGTCCACCGCCCTTTCGAATGAGATCGGCAACGGTGACTCCTTTATGGAACTCATAGACGCCTTGCTCCCGAACGGCGCCCTTCAAGTTGAGGTCGTCGAGCAAGTCAGTCGGGACGGTATAGACGCTGATCGTGTCATTGTCATAAAACTTTGCGGGCGTATTCGAGGCGAGGAGATCGACGTCCTTCACGACGTGGCCATATCCAGCCGTTTCCGTATCCAGTTCCGCGCGCTGAGTATAACCGGCTGCCGTCAAACCGCCGGCGTACTTGATGAGCTGCGGAAGTGTATCGCCCGGCAGGGTTTCATATATTGCAGGACGCTCGACTTCACCTTTTATATTGACCCGAGCCGAAACGGTGGGAATGAAGATGACGTCGCCGGGTTGGAGGGGAACGTCGGCGCTCATATCGCCTTCCGTTAGGTATCGATAGAGGTCGAAGGTTCGAGTCGTGCCGTTGTTCCGCCTAAGTTGGATATTGCGAAGCGATCCAACGCTGTCGGGCCCTCCGCAGACGATCAGCGTGTTGAACAGGGTCGCGACTGCGGGAACCTGGTAGTTTCCTGGTTGGTAGGCGTCGCCAAGAATCTGAATTGACATGCTGCGCAAGACTTTGAGGGAAAGCAGGAGTTTTCCGTTCTTGATCAAGTGCCGAACTCTCTGCTGCAGATGGTCTTGAGCTTGGGCGACGGTTAGTCCGCGGACCACCATTTGCTCGTCGTCGCCGGGAAGCATGATGCGCCCTTGTTGATCGACGGTCAAATCGTCAAAGGTCACCGGGACGACGTCGCTGGATATTTGCGCGGAGAGCATGTCGCCCGGTCCCAGTTGGTACCGCTCTGGGTAGGGCATGTAGACGTTCATGCCCCACTCCTCCGTGGGGCCAACCAAATACTGTAGGGCGTTGGCGATCAACCCCGCCTGGCCGGATGGCAAACCGTTTGGCTGAGGCGTGCTGACTAGGGCTTGCAGATTCGCAAAGGGACCTGACGGAATGATGCTCATCCCTGTAGGACCGGTCGACCCGAACGGAATCTGGCCATTTTGAAACCCGCCACCGCTTCCGCCCAACCCCCCGTACGACGGGGTCGGAAAGTTCATGCCTGGTTGAAAGCCTTGGTTGCCCTGCATTCCTTGCATGCCGCTGCCTTGCATCCCCTGCATGCCGTTCATGCCTTGGCCCATACCCTGTCCGCCGAGACCGCCTTGCCCCATCATGGAACCAAGCCCGCCTTGACCCATTGAAGACTGCAGACCGCCGCCCAGGCCGCCCGCAAGGCCTCCAAGCCCGCCCTGAAGTGCCTGTTGCATCATCATCTGCTGGGCCATGTTGCCTGTTCCGGACCCTGACTGGAAGAAACTAGAACCCGTGCCGTTTTGTTGCGGCATGATGTTGCCCACGCTGCCAAACGGGCTGATCGGAGGCTGATACACGGAAAAGGGGCTCGACAACGAGCCGCCGCCCTGGCCCGTTGCTTGTCCCTGGCCCATTTGGCCCGGAACCATTCCGTTCATGCCGCTCTGCCCCTGGCCGCCTCCCTGCATCATCTGTTGGAGCGCTGCGAGTCCTGCGCCCTGGTTGTTCATTCCGGTTCCGAAAAGATAGCTGCTCGGCCCCGGGCTAAACGCAGAGTTGCTTCCGATAGGGCTGAATGGATTCGAAGTGTTGGCAGAGCCGACTTGCGGGGGGACGCCAGGAGTCAGCGGAATCCCGTTGCCAAATTGGCCCCCGGTGATCGAGCCTACTCCCTGAAGCAAGCCAGACTTGATCAGAAACATTCGCGTATCGATCACTGACCTCGCCTTGGCAAAGATCGCGTAACCGAAGGGCTGGAGAGCAGGGGTAACGACGATATTGATCTGCTCGTTCGCTTGCCGGGTGTAGTCGGCCATGTCCGCTACCCAAACGTAAAAACTGTACTGACCGGGCACAAGCGGAGTCCAAGTAAAAATGCCAGTGATCGGATCGACGTAAGATCCGGGCGGGTTCCCCGAAAGGGCGAACTGGAACGTCGTCGAACCGGTGGATTTCCGGTCATAGGCGTTTACCGTAAATGTAATCGTATCGCCGACCAAGGCTGGCGGCACCACGATATTCCGAAGAGTGATTACGGGAGGCGCCTGGATTTGCGCCTGGATTTTGGCGAGCTGCGCTTTGGCTGCCTCTAAAGCAGTTCTGTTCTGCTGCGGGGTGTTTTGAACGTTCTTGTTCTGGTTGTTATTCTGATTACCGCTTTGATTGTTTTGGTTTCCGTTCTGGTTTTGGGTGTTGCCGGCGCCGTTTTGCTGTTGGGGATTTTGTGGCTGAGGGTTGTTCTGAGGTTGCTGTGGTTGAGGCGCCGGATTCTGAGGCTGCTGCGGACTTTTTGCCGCTACCAGCGAGGCGCCTAAGAGCAAAACCAAACCGAGACTCGAAACGGCGAGGCCCTTGCTCTTGAAACTTAACACACTTTTGCCAGACGAATTGGAACCACTAATCTTCACCAAAAAAGCATCACTCCTCAAGCAGGCCGGGGCGCCAACCACAAGCTACGGACTCCGATTAATATACCTGCGTATATCGGCAATATTGCCAGGATAGTCTGAGACCGCTCGCGGTGAATTCCTGCCTCAATCAAAGGACGACAAACCGGGGCGTTTTGCTTTCAGTTGAGAAGTATTCGGTCGTAAAGCTCGATGAGCCGAGCCCCCTCGATATCCCAGTTGTAGCGCGATTCCACCGCTTCCCGGGCATGGGCGCCGATCTCTTGGCATTCGTCTGGGTGGTCCGTCATAAACATCAGCCGCTCGGCGATCGCAGCGGGATTGGTAATGTCCACACAAAACCCCATTGCGTCTTCCTTGATGAACTCGACCCAGTGGGCCATATCCGGGCCCAGAGTAGGGAGGCCGGCCGAAGCGTATTCGAAAAGCTTGGTCGGAAGGCTTCTCGTATGGCTGGCGACGTTCTGAAAAAACACGACTCCGAATCTCACCGAGCTAAGCAAGTCGGCAACGTCCGATCTGGAGATCTGGCCAAGCACCTTCATCCTCTCAAATCCAGGCTTGGTCTTTGCCTCGTCGAGCAGGGATTCCGGAAGGAATTGGCCGGCAATGTGGAGTTCGAAATCAAAATCCTTTGGGAGCGCGGCGAGGCCTGCAAGCAGCTCGAAAATGCCGCGAATCTCAGTCATTTGCCCAACATAAGCGGCGCGGCGGGGGCGCTGGTTAAAGGGAATAGAGCTTGGTGTATTCAACTCGCCGAGTATCGGGAGGTTGCCGGCAAGCACGGTTTTCTTCTTGGGAAGTTCGTCCAGAACGCCTGGGAAGGCGGCGACGATCCCATTGAAGGAAGCCGCCCCGACTCGCTCGAGTGCTCCGAAGCAAAACGCAAGGATAGGCCTCACCGCTTTTGGAATCCACTCTTTGATCATGATATCGCGGGTCGTGTTCTCATGAACGTCCATGATCACCTTCTTGCCGCGCAAACGTAGAAGGAGGGCCCATGGGACCAACTCAGGATCATGGAAGTGGTACATATCCGCGTTCAAGCGTAGCGCCGAACGGTATACGGCTCGCGATGTCTTGAACATTCGTCCGAGATATCCGTTAGAGGCTGGGACGGTGACAAACTTGACGCCTTCTCTTTCCGCATCCGCCTCCATCGCTACGACATAGGTGACTTCGTAGCCGGCTTTGACCAGGGTTCTGCACTCTTTTAGGAAAATTCGCGTGTCGTACGGCGGGTGGACGGAGCTCATATGAACCACGCGCTTCGTCCTTCTCTTCGCCTTGACGTCGGACGTTACCTCCGACTTGGGCCCCTCTGCAACGTGCGAATTATCCTCTGTGCGACGTTGCCCGGGGGCCGTATTAACGCGATGCATATCCATAATGGTAACCGATTGTTGACACTTTTTACCGTGATCTAGCATAATGAACGACGCGGGTTGCACCGTTTTTTGCGAGATGGCCTGAGCCTCACTCCGTGGCCTCTAGGTATTGACGGCTCGATAGGCTCGGAAGAACCTGAGCCCAGTGCACCTGGCAGCCTGCAATCGTTTAGTCGTCCCCAAAATGAGCGAAGTTCTAACCATCGTTGGCGCGCGGCCCCAGTTCGTTAAGGCTTCGGTCGTTTCACGCGCGCTCATTGCCGAAGACGTAACTGAAGAAATCGTTCATACCGGCCAGCATTACGACGACAACATGTCGGAGGTGTTCTTCCGAGAACTCGAAATTCCTCGACCTCACCACAACCTGGGGATCGGATCCGGCAGCCACGGGCTTCAAACGGGAAGGATGATCGAAAGCATCGAGGCGATTCTGCTTGCCAACTCCCCAAAAATGGTGTTGTTATACGGCGATACCAACTCGACTCTTGCGGGGGCGCTTGCCGCCGTCAAGCTACACATCCCTGTGGCGCATGTGGAAGCTGGGATGCGGAGCTTCAACCGGCGAATACCCGAGGAGATCAACCGGGTCGTAACCGATCATGTCGCGGAGATTCTCTTCGCCCCAACCGAATCCGCCCATAGGAATCTATTGAGCGAGGGAATCCACGAGGATGCGATCCAAGTAACGGGCGACGTGATGTACGACGCGGCGCTCTACTTTGCGAAGAAGGCCCAAGATCGAGCAAGCATTCTGGAAAGGCTTGGTCTGAGTTCGGGAAGCTACTTGTTGGCAACGATCCATCGAGCAGAGAACACCGACTACCCGCAGAGGCTGTTGGCAATTCTCGAGGCGCTCAAGTCTCTGTCGAAGGAGTACCGGATCGTGGTACCAATCCATCCAAGAACGAAGAAATCTCTCCCGGATGGGTTTGGCGATCTCAATTTCATCGACCCAGTGGGATATCTCGAAATGGTGGTCTTGGAGAAGAACGCACGACTCATCGCTACCGACTCGGGCGGCGTGCAGAAAGAAGCCTACTTCTACCAAGTGCCCTGCGTGACTCTGAGGGACGAAACGGAGTGGGTCGAGCTCGTCGAATGCGGATGCAACCGCCTCGCCCCACCCACGTCCACGGAGGACGTGCTGGCCGTGTTAAAGGTTAGCCTTGGTGAGCCCCCGGTCACCCACACCGGCCTCTACGGCGATGGCCACGCGGCAGAGAGAATTGCCCGCCTAATCGCGCGGCGGATCGCTGGATAATTGTCCCCTCAAAGCAAGTCGTTTAGGCGAAAACCCTCATTCGAACGACATAGTTGAGCTAAAATACTAGCCGTTCCAATGGGAGCTCGCCGCGGGCACGTCATTTGGCTCCGAACAATCCAATGGCTCACGAAATAGCAGCGGAAAACATCCAGATCTCGCCATCCGCAAAGATCGGCGATGGAGTAAGAATTCGAGGAACCGCCATATCCATCGGCCCCAATGTATCAATCGGAGCCGGTGCGGATATCTCGTGCGACGAACTCACGCTCGAAGCCGGCTGTAGGATAGCCCCCCAATCCCAAATCGTTTGCCCGGTTATTGCCTGGGGAGAAGGTTGCTCAAGTGGTAAAGGATTCGAAGCGGAACTCAATGAGCATTTCAGAATGGGCCGGTATTCTTCGATTGGAAATCGAGTTGCGGTGGCGGGCCAAGGCTTTCATGCTGGCGAGTTTCTGTGGCTGAAAGACGACGTCATTGTAGGAGGCGGCGGTAATAAGGGGCCGGACTCCTTTTTCGTTGCGGGTGACAGAACATCCGTGTTCGATCGCAGCTATGTCAACCTTTCGGAAAGGGTTTCGCTTGGTAGCGATACCGCGTTGAGCTACAACGTAGTGGTTCTAACTCATGGAGCTTGGCAACCCGCGTTCATGGGATATTCCACCGCTTTCGCCCCCGTTTCCGTGGGTGATTTCTGCGTTATTTACCTCAACTCAGTTCTTTTGCCAGGGGTTAAGGTGGGCGATTACAGCACGGTCGGCGCGGGCGCGGTGGTAACCATCGAGGTTCCCGCACACTGCCTTGCCGTCGGAAACCCTGCCGTCATCAAGCGCGGCCCAGAGGGTTACCCTCGAGCAATGTCACAGGAGCGGCAAGAACAGCTTGTATTGCAGATATTGGCGGAATACTCCGCCACTCTGAAGCCCAAGGATGTGAGGGTTATTTCCGACGAAGTCAGAACCAAGGGGTGGTTCCGAGTCGAATTCGAGGGCGAAGAGTGGGAAATAGGATTCGGAACTCCGCGCTCGGAACAAGCAAATACAATCTCGCTGTCTTTCGGCAGTTCCTCGAACATCTCTGGGAAGAACAGCCACTTTGACCTGCAAGCTCTCACCCTTGAAGGCCACCCATCGCCTCTCGCAGAAGATCTCAGGGACTATCTTCGCCGCCGCGCAGTTCGCGTGTTTACGGGGAAGCCGTTTCGAACATTGCCGCTATCTAATTTAAGGAGACTGAAGAACCGAGGATGACAATTGATTTCAGCCACCAGTCCTATTTAGACATCCTCGGCTTCGCTAAGAGCCTTGGCTACAAGGTGGGATCGTTCCGAGACGTCCGTGAAGAAGCCGAGTTCGTATTGCTCAGGCACGACGTCGATTTTTCACTCGAAAAGGCCGTAGAGATGGCGGAACTGGATTGTAAAGCGGGGGTGAGGTCAACCTTCTTTGTTCTGCTCACGGCGCCCTATTACAACGCCCTGTCGGAAGAGAGCGGAATGCTGATCCGCGAGATCGCCGATATGGGTCACGAGATCGGTTTGCACATCGACCTGACCGGATTTGACGAACTTTCACAGGAAGGTCAACAAACCAAAATCAAGAACTGGGCGGCTGCTCTAGGTTCGGTCACTGGCTGCGCAGTGGCCAGCGTAGCCCAGCACAAGCCTGCCAGCACTGGCACACGTGTTCAATGCCCAGGCTTTGTCGATGCGTACGCCGACCGCTATTTTCGTGACATCGGGTACATCAGCGACAGCCGTATGCAGTTCGTAGAGCCGGATGTTTATGAATTCTTCAAGAACCATAAACGCAGCCAAATGTTGATCCACCCCATTTGGTGGAACGCTTCTCCCAGCAACGTCACGGACGTCTTTACAAAACTGGGCCTTCAAAAAGCGGACAGCATCAGAATCGCCCTTGAAGAAGAGAGTGCTTCGATCTCGCGCTACAAGGAGCGCAAGCGCGAAGCACTCAAGTAACAAGCGTTTACACCGCTACGGTCTGCTTTAGAGACGCGATAACCGCGGTGGCAACCGTTTGCTGGGTCTCTTCGGTGATTTTCGGCCAGATTGGAAGGCTCAAGACTTGACCCGTACATGCATCCGAATTCTGTAGCGGCCTAGCCGGTAAGTTCTTATATACAGGCAGAGCGTTTACTGGAACCGGATAGTACACGAACGAACTGATCTCTTTTTCCTTGAGCCCGGCCTCGACCGCGTCTCGCTGGCCCCCTTTGATCTTGATCGTGTACTGGTGGTAAACGTGCTCCGCGTAGTCTGCTACGAAGGGAGTTTCGATCATCGATTCGCCCGCGAACAAGTCGTTGTACCGTTGCGCGGCGCGGCGTCGACCCTCGTTCCACTCGTCGATGTGCGGCAGTTTGCAGCGTAGAACCGCGGCCTGAATCTCGTCCAAGCGTGAGTTGTAGCCGATGACTTCGTTAAAGTATTTCTTGCGAGCCCCGTGAACTCGAAGCATCTTGACCGTTTCGGCGATTTCGTCGTCGTTGGTGATCAGCATTCCACCGTCGCCGAACCCACCGAGGTTTTTCGAAGGGAAGAAAGAAAATGCGCCCGCGTCTCCGATCGTGCCCGCCTTCTTGCCCTTGTATTCGGATCCAAAAGCCTGGGCCACGTCCTCCAAGACCTTGAGGTTGTGCTTTCTAGCGATGTCCATCAAAGGGTCCATGTCGACGGGGTGGCCATAGAGGTGGACCGGGATAATCGCCTTGGTGCGGCTCGTGATGGCTGCCTCAACCTTGGAAACGTCCAGGTTGAATGTCGAGGGATCGATGTCGACAAAAACGGGAACGGCGCCGAACTGTCCTACCGACTCCGTGGTGGCAAAGAAAGTAAACGGGGTGGTGATAACCTCGTCGCCTTCCTTAAGACCAAACGCCTTCGCGGCGAGAACCAGGGCGTCTGTGCCTGAGTTCACTCCAATGGCATGCTTCACGCCGAAGTAAGAAGCGGCTTCCTGCTCGAAAGCTTTGACGTTCGGGCCCATGATGAAACTGCCCTTTTTGAGCACATCCTGAATGGAAGACATGAGTTCGTCCCAAATGGACTGAATTTCGGGTTGCGTATCAAGTAATGGAATCATATTTATTCTCGTCAACTGGCTAACAGAGGCGAATCACCTCATTTTCATTCACCTTTCGGTATTTGTGGCCGACGCCGTCGACCGCCTCGTCCGACTGCGAAAAATCGAGGATATCGCCGTAGGCGCTCATCCATCCGATGGGCTTTGCGGGCACGCCCGCAACCATCCTGTAGGGCGCCACATCCTTGGTCACCACGGCGCCGGCCGCGACAAAGGCGCACTCGTGGAGCGTTACGCCACACACTATGGTCGCGTTTGCCCCTATGCTCGCGCCTCGTTTCACGATCGTGGACTTATAATCTGCGCTCGTGTTCCTGGGAAACTCGCTACGCGGAGTCAAGACGTTTGTGAACACCATGCTCGGGCCGCAAAAGACATAGTCTTCCAGAACCACGCCTTCGTAAACCGAAACGTTGTTCTGAATCTTGACTTTGTTGCCGATGGTCACGTGATTCGCGACCACCACGTTCTGGCCAAGGATGCAGCCCTCGCCAATCTTAACCTTGGGCATGATGTGGGAGTAGTGCCAAATCTTCGTGCCTTTGCCAATCTCGGCGCCTTCGTCGACATAAGCCGACTCGTGCACGAAGTAGTCTTTTTCCGTCGCAACTCCGCTCATACCAGCGATAACCCCCGGCTCGCCATCTCCAAGACCCGGACAACTTCAACGCCGCTCGCTCCGTCTGAAATCGGCGTTCGGCGAGTTTCGACACAATCCATAAAGTGCTCCAACTCCAGCTTTAAGGGCTCGCCACTGCCTTCGTAAATCGTCTCTGCGCCATCGTCCACATTCTTGAGCTGTTGATCAATGCTCTTCTTGACGTGAACCACCGTTTGCTTCAACTCGTCGTAGACGAGCATTCCGGAGCTGCCAACGATGGTCAATTGTCTCCTGACCTCGGGCCAGAGCCACGAACTGTGCACATGGGCAACCGAGCCGTTGGAAAATGAAAGGTGAAGGAACGTGTCGTCCTCTATATGCCGCTGGAGTCCGCAGTGGCCGAAGAACTGGACATCCTTGACGCCTGAATCAGCCAGATAAAGCAGCACGGCGACGTCGTGAACTCCGAAGCTCCAAAGGGCATTCTCCTTGTTACGGGCGCGGCCAAGGTTGAGCCTGTCCTGGTGGAACGAGTAAACCTCGCCGATCAGCCCAGAGTTCAGCGTTTGCTTGATGAATCGAATCGCAGGCTGGTAAAGCAAAAGGTGGCCAACCATCAAGATGCGGTTGCCTTTCGTCGCAATGCGCACCAAATCTTCGGCTTCACCTGAGCTTAGAACCATCGGTTTCTCGACGAGGACGTCTTTAGCCGCTTCTAAAGCGAGCTTGGCGATGGCGTGGTGGGTATGTGCCGGCGTTGCGATGCAGACGGCGGAAATATCGGTGTCGAGGAGGTCCTCCGCTGAAGAGAAAATAGGAACTCCAGGATATTGTTCCGCGAGCGTCGCGGCAAGGGTAGCATCGGACTCAGCGACTCCCCCGAGCTTGCCAAGCGCATGCAAGTTCTTGACAATATTCTTGCCCCAGGGACCGGCCCCAATAACTCCCGCTTTCATAAAGTCGCGACCTTCCCCTGAAATTTGCCAGTGGCTTCTGTGGAACTCATATATATCCCGGTCACTTGAGCCTCAAGGGGAAAGCGCTTTTTGAAGCGCAGAACCCATTGTCCAGGATCAACATGCCGTAATATTAAACTCAATTTTGGGCGCCTAAAGCAAGGCCCATTGAAGCTGAAACCGTTTGAACGAGCCCAAGATTTGTATCTGAAAGGCGTTATGCCGCCGCTCGCCGTCTATACTATGCAGATGTCCTTTTGTAAGATAACGGCCGTTGGAGTAGCGTTTGCGTCCTTACTTGGATTGGCGAACGCACAAAAGAACCCATTTGTTGGAGCTAACGAATTTCCTCAGTTCCGGCAGATATCGGGCTTGTCGGGAGGAGGCTACGGGTTAGATTTGGACGGCTGGGGCTCCTTAGAGGGCGCTACCGCGTTTTCGACACCACTTGGCATTTCGCTCGGCCATGATCAGTTCAGATTGGGCGGAAACGACACCGCGTTCTCGATCAACCATCTTCCCAATACTGTTTCGGACAGCCACTACGGCACCGGCAAGGCGTTCATCACGTACGGGCACAGCTTTGGGCAGCTCAACGCCACCTACTCCTATTTTGTTAAGAGTGGCGCAGGGGATGCGGTCACCAACCTTCAGCTTTCGTACAGTTCCGGCAAGGCGAACGAGCCTTCCCTTAGCGTCGGCGTGCAGGACATCGTTGGAAACGGCGGATCCGCGGGGCAGGGCGTTACGGGCGACAGCGAGACATCGCGTTCGATCTTCGGCGCAGTGACCGTTCCCGTCGCTTTCACCTCTGGTCCCCCGCTCTATCTATCAGGCGGGATCGGCTCGAGACGGTTCGACAAGGGCTTTGTCTCGGCCAGCTATAGGGTTCTCTACCCGGTACGGCTATGGACGGAGTTCGATGGTTTCGGATTCAACGAGGGGTTGTTGTTCGCCTATCGGTCGTCCAATGGGGTGAACGAAGAAGGGAACAAGCAGCACGCATTTGAGGCTGATCTTCTGCTCGGCTTCATACGTGGCCGCTATCCCACCGTCGGATTGACTATCGGCTATTAGGCGGGAACCCCGTACAGCCATCAGATTGGAATTTTCCGTGAAATATATCTTTCTTGCGCCTGTTTTCAACTTCTTTCAGGGCCTTGGCGTTCACATTCTGCCGAGGCACTTCTATTCGCCGGTCTGGGACACTGCCGTGCTTGCGAAAAAGCCCGAGCTTTGGGATAAGCCACAAGCGATGCCCGGAATCGACATGCGTCCAGAAGGTCAGTTGGCTTTCCTTCGCGACGTTTTGTCAAAGTATCAGGCCGAATATGCGCTTTTTCCACTTGAAAAGCCCGAAGGCGGTCCAGCCTATTACCTAAAGAATCGTGCCTACGGCTTCACCTCGGCCGCGACCCTGCATAGTATCGTTCGTGAGTACAAGCCGAAACGGATTATCGAAATCGGCTCAGGATTCTCCACTCTCGTGTCGGCCCAGGCGGCGGTTATGAACGGCAAAGACGGCAGCCCAACGGAATTGATCGCGGTCGAGCCTTATCCGAACGAGAATTTGCGAAACGGGTTCCCCGGTCTGACCCGCCTGGAAAGCACAAAGGTGGAAGACCTGTCCCCGGAGTTCTTTGACGTCCTCGAAGAGAACGACATCCTGTTCATCGATTCAAGCCACGTCATCAAGATGGGGGGCGACGTGACTTTTGAGATTCTCGAGGTGCTGCCGAGGCTCAAGAAAGGGGTCATCGTTCATATTCACGACATCTTCTTCCCCTATAACTATCCCAAGCGGTGGGTTATGGAACGCGGCCGATTTTGGTCCGAGCAATATTTGGTTCAGGCGTTCCTGTGCTTCAATCCACACTTTGAAATCCTGTGGTGCGGAAGTTATATGTACGCCAACTGTCTCGAGCAATTGAAAACGTACATGCCAAAGCCCTCGGCTCTAGGGGACGAAGCCGCTTATACTTCTAGCAGCCTTTGGCTGCGCGTGGTTTGAGACATTGAGTCATTGAGTCTTTGAGTCTTTGAGTCTTTGAGTCGTTGAGTCATTGAGGTTTCAAGCTGCCACTCGGCCTTCTAGGGTATCCGCGTATTCTGAGGTTGAATTCAGAATATCCACCGCACGTAACGTAGGATGGTCTTCGCCCACGCAGACACGCTCGGCGTTTTCCTCATAGCCTCATAGCCTCAAAGCATCAAAGACTCTATGACTCAAAGACTCAAAGAACTCAAAGACTCAATGCCTCTTCTGCCCATTAAGGCCCCCAGCTTGCTCGATAGTGTCGCAGAACTGCGGGGTTAGGAGGTCCCAGCTAAACTTTGATTCCGCCAAGCGCCTGGCGTTGTCTCCCATCGTGCAACTGAGCGACGTGTCGTCGCGCAGCTTTATGATGGCATCGGCCATGGCTCCCGGGTCGTTGGGCTCAACGGCGATTCCGCAGTTGTGTTCGCGAACCAAATCCGCCGTCCATCCCCTGTAGTTCACTACTTGAGGGCGCCCCGCCGCCAAGTGATCGAAGAATTTGTTTGGGGAAGTTCCGTAGGCAAAGGTTTTGTAACCTGGCAGACACATCAAACCCACGTTTGCGCAACCGATGATTTTCGCGAGTTCCACCTTGGGCATCGCGTCGAAGAAGAGGCAGTTGTCCAAGCCCTCCGTGGCAGCCCTCGCAAGAAGCTTCGGCTTCTCTGCGCCCTCACCAATGAAGACCAGCTTGACGTTATTTTCCTTCCTTCGTTTAAGCTCTGCCGCTACGTCCAAGAGCGCGTCAAGCCCGTTGGCGATTCCGTGGGCGCCGGCGAAAATCGCAACAAAGTCCCGATCCTTGACTCCCGGAAGATTGAGATCAAATCGGTCACCCGGCGTCATCAGGTGAATATCCGCTCCGTTGGGGATTAGGTGTGCGTTTGCGCTAGGAACACCTGCGTCGATCATGTCCTCCACAATGCCGGGGGCCAGGCCTATGCAGTGGTCAGCGGCGCGGTATATCTTGCGTTCGGCGTTGATGAGCATCTGACCCATGCGCGGCGACTTTGCCACCTTCATTTCCACCATCATCTGCGCCCACAAATCTCGGGATTCAAAAACAAATGGCTTGCGCTTCCCAGAGAAATTGAGAAACGTGGAAGGGAAGCCGGCCGTGATGGGAGTCGACGTTGCGAACACCAAGTCGTGATCGATCTGTCCCATCATCTGGCGAACTTTGACCGCATAACGAAAGAATGCGACGACTCGGTAACGCTTGCGAAACGCCTGCTCGTACGAGATGGGAAGGCTAAGGATTTCACACCCGTCGGTTTGGTGCCGCTGAAGTTTCTTCGAGTGGTTACGGTTTGACCTTCGATGGTTCACGCACAACACGGTGACGTCGTGCCCGCGAGCGGCCAGAGCTGAAGCCGTATGCTGTCCGCGCGAACTATAGCTACCCTCGTTGGTCGTAAAGAAAAAGCTGCAATACAATATGCGCATCGATTGACCTTATAAACTTAGACGCCAAGTGATCGCGCATGCGCGCAATTTTCGGGTATTTCAGATGTACCGATCTTAGTCGAGGTGCGCGGAGCGCTTTGCCTTCCATTGAGGCGCTCGGGCGAATTCAACTTCGCGACCCCGATAGGCCGATTACGACTTGCTGACCAAGTGCCCCCATAAACAACCCCAGTATGGAGGATTACTCCAAATGACAGATTTTCGCTCCATTGAGAGGATCGTCATTCCTCCCGACATTGTTAAGAATACCCGGATGGCCGGATACATGCGCATGGGACCGCATGTATCGGCGCGTAGCTGAACCGTCCTCGGCAAGAATTTAGTAGTCGAACGGAACCCAGACGATTGGAGTCCTCATGACGGCTTCAATAGATCGGCGATGGTTCTCGATGTCCTTGAGAACTACCTGGTGCGGCACCAGGACGACCAGAAGATCCGCATCCTTAGCGATAGATTCCAAGCTGGCGTAAGCCATGGCGGGAACCAGAGGATCATAGTGGGCGACATCGTACCCGTCGTCCTTCAGGAGATGAACGATTTCCGAGGCCGGGCTCTCGCGGCAATCGTCCACGTCTGGCTTATAAGTAGCGCCGACGGCGACGATCTTAGGGCTGGCCACTCCGGCGAGCTTCTTGCGAATCTTCTTCGCCATTTTCTCCGGCCTGCCCTCATTGATCGTTCTGGAAACGTCGATGATCCTGGTATTGAGGGGGTCGACCTCGCGGATGAACCACGGATCGAGCGGGATGCAGTGCCCACCCACCCCGATCCCAGGCTTGAGATACGAAACACGTGGGTGGCGATTTACGAGATGAAGAGCGGTTCCATAATCGATTCCTAACGTTTCCGCAACCTCGGACATTTCGTTGGTCAGGGCGATGTTCACGTCCCGATACGTATTCTCCATGAGCTTGCAAAGTTCCGCGGTGAGGTCGTCTGTGACGATCAGATCGCCCTTTACGAAGCTCTCATACATATCCTTGGCCATGGCCGACGACTCCGCATCGATGCCGCCGATGATGCGGTCGTTGTTTACGATCTCGTGATACATGTTCCCTGGAAGAATCCTCTCAGGGCAGTGGGCGAGTTTGATATCCTCGGGAACGCTGAATTGGGTGCCCGCTTCGATCATCGGTTTCACGAGTTCGCGGCAAGTGAGCGGCGGAATCGTGGACTCGACGATCACGAGGTTTCCCTTTTGCAGGTGAGGCAGAATCGATTCGACCGCCGACACCAAATACTCCAAGGCGGCGATTCGCTTTGTTGGGTGAAGGGGAGTAGGAACCGCAATAACGAAGATGTCTCCCGGCCCGACCTCGGTCGATGCGTTCAGATTTTTTTCAACGACGTCGCTCTTGAGCAGCCTCGAGAGCTCCTCTTCGTCGAGCAAAGGTTCGCGGCGTCGAATCGAGTTCACGACACGCTCGTTGATGTCGACTCCCAAAACGTGGTGCCCGGCGTTGGCAAGCAGAATCGCGGCCGGAAGACCCACGTATCCAGTTCCGACGACAACGATCTTCTTGCTCCCCGTAAAAGGCAGGTGTCGAACTTGAATATCTACAACGCTTTGGAGGGGCAGAAGGTTGGACCACGTAACTGCCTCGCTGTCCTGGCGCCGTAGCAAATCTGTAACTTGTCCTTCCATACATAGACATTATAAAGATTTGGGTTCAAGATTGCAAGTAGTCAAAGCTCCACAGGTCACGTCCATCGCGTGCTCTTAACGAAATAGGGCCATCCGCCGTGCGTTTTGGATGACAATTTTAAGTAAGAAAGGAACCTGGGATTATTGCTAGTGTATCTGCCACAGTCCTTTAAGTCTGGTGACCGGGCGGATTTCTTAACAATTCTGGGGAATGGGCTCAATTTGAGGTCTTGATTTAGGTGGACCGGCATGCAACCTTCCTTGCACCCCTTTATAGGTGGGTCACGTAACTATGAATGCATGGCTATTTTCGACGAGCCTTTGGTGAAAGGGCGAAAACCTGGGAAGGGCTTCTTGATCGTTCTTGGGGTCCTCGCGATCCTGCTGTTTGTGGTTCTTCCCAGCGTGGGACCATACACCGAATACCTCTGGTACCGGGAGGACGGACGGCATCCCCAGGTCTTTTGGCTGCTGTATCAAACCAAGGGGGTATTGTTCACCGGCTTCTTCGTCGTTTCCCTTGCGATGATCTACCTGAACATCGCCCGTGCGCTCCGAATTTCAATGGTGTACTCGGACCGGCCTTCAAGCGTCGGCGAAGTTCTTGTCTCGCGTCTCCTATCGGTTCTACAACAACACGGCAAACTACTGAGCAAACTCGTATCGCTTGTCCTCGCGATCATGCTGTCGTTGAGCTTTTCGAACGAATGGATGACGTACCTGAGAGCGAGTCATGCGCACTCCTTTGGCCACGTGGATCCAATCTTCGGCAAAGATCTGAGCTTCTTTGTGTTTTCGCTGCCATGGCAGCTTGCGATCGTCAAGGCTATCTTCGGGATGTTCCTGCTTACTGCGTTACTCTCGACCGGGCTCTACGTAGCTTTGCAAGGAATCGCCTTCCTTGGTCGGGTGGAAATTGGGAAGGACGCGGTCCGGGGGCATGTCGCGGCTTTGCTAGGCCTTTGCATCGTTACTTATGCCGTCCAGATGTGGCTTGAACGATATCAAATTGGACTTCAACAAAGCCAGCAATTTCTGGGCGGGGGTTACACCGCAATCCACCAACTTGCATTGAAAGGCCCGTTGGCGATCATGCTCCTGTTGGTTGGAATCCTCTTCTGCTTGGCCCCAGTTTGGAGGGCCGGTTGGCGAGTAGCGATCGGCGGCGCCGTCGTTTACGTGGCCTGCTTCGTGATTGGAATGGGGATCTACCCAGCGATTTTGCAAACCTGGATTGTTACGCCGAATCGAATCACGCTTGAATCGCCCTATGCGGCCAAGGCCATCGCCATGACGCGCTACGCATATGGGCTCGATTCAATTGAAGTGAAGGACACGCAGGTGCAGGGCCAGCCCTCGGCGGCTGACGTCGCAAGTTCCAAGGGGACTCTGGACAATATGCGGCTTTGGGACCCGGAGTTTCTGCGGCAATCCGTGGAGGCGCTCCAGGGGCTCAAGCCCTACTACAGATTCTGCGACGTGGACATCGACCGATATACCATCGCTGGGCGGCGGCAAATGGTGATGCTGGCCCCGCGAGACATTGACACCAATGGGCTCAGTCCGGACGCTCAGGGGTGGGTCAACACAAGGCTCGAGTACACGCATGGGTTTGGAGTCACCATCTCGCCAGTCAACGCGGCAAACGAAAGCGGCCAGCCAGAGTTTCTTGTCAAGGACATACCCCCCATCACCCCGACCGACCTTCCGATTAAGCAGCCGCGAATCTACTTCAGCGATTTCAGGGCGGACGATGGCTCGTCCGTCGACAACTATGTGGTTGTCGACAGCAAGGTAGACGAGTTCGATTACCCATCGGAGAAGAATAACCAGACGAACCGCTGGACGGGCGACCGGGGAATCAAGGTGGGTTCGTTCTTTCCTAAGCTGGCAGTGAGCATCGCCTTGGGCGACTTCAACATTTTTATCTCGTCCAACGTTACGGGCAACTCGAGGCTCCTGATGCACCGGGGCGTGGTCGACAGGGCGAGCCTTCTCTATCCCTTCTTAACCTATGACCAGGATCCCTATATGGTGGTGAACGATGGCCGCCTGTTTTGGATTCTGGACGGCTACACCAGCACGGACCAAATCCCGTATTCCGCGTATTCGGAAACGGACTTCCCCCCGGGCCGGCCAAATTATATTCGCAACTCGGTGAAGGTGGTCATCGACGCCTATTCCGGTGAGACGACGGCTTACGCCATCGAACCCGATGAGCCGTTGCTCTTAACTTATGAGAGCATGTACCCAGGGCTCATAAAGGACCGATCTTCTTTGCCGGCCGGGCTCGCCGAGCATTTCCGGTATCCCGAGGATTTGTTCACCGCACAGGCCAGACAACTTAGGCAATATCACGTGCCTGAAACCGAGCCGACCGCATTTCTGAACAACGAGGACGCATGGGACATGCCAACGGAAAAAGGGACCTCGAACACCGAGGCGCCCATGTCGCCTTACTACGTTCAGATGCGCCTCCCTTCCGATCCGAAGGACGAGTTCTTGCTAATTCTGCCGTTCACGCCGAGGGCCAAGGGGAATATGAGCGGCTGGATTGCCGCGCACTGCGATCCGGACGCTTACGGCAAACTTTGGCTCTACGAGTATCCGCGCGGAAGCATATTGCCGGGGCCAAAGCAGATGGAGGCCAACTTCAGCCAGAACCCTGCCATAGCGAACCTTTATACGCTGCTCGCGAACAGCCAGAGCACCCTCAGAACGGGCAACCTGCTGGTCATGCCCATCGGCAACAGCGTCATGTATGCCGAGCCCATGTTCCTCTCCAGCGCCTCCCAAGGCATCACGGCGATCCCAGAACTGAGGAAGGTAGTTCTCGCACTCAGCACTGGGCAAATCGTCATTGCCGACAACTACGCAGATGCGCTCAAGATGCTCTTTGGCAGTCCGCAAGCTCCTTCGATTGCGACTACCGCGCCGCCAAATCAGGCCGTGTCAGCACCCGTTGTCGGCGCCACTTCGCCTAAGCGTGCGGGGCCAATATCAAAGGCCGACATGCAGCAACTGCTACAAATCGCCAACCAAGCTGACGCTTCCCTCCGCCAGGGCGATTTCGCAAAGTATGGCGAGTATCAGAAACAATTGCGTGCGAAACTCGAGGAACTGAGCAAATAGGGCTCGTCTCGAGCGGCCAAGTAAACTCTGTCCTCGAATGGACCTTGTCGTCAAACGCGCCGCCACGCTGCAAGGACAGTTGCGTCCGCCTTCCGACAAATCGCTGACCCACCGAGCCTACATGCTGGCGGCGATCGCGAAGGGACCATCAGAAATCATTGGACCTTTGGCCTCGCAGGACTGCGAAAGCACGCTGTCTTGTCTGCGCCAAATAGGCCTCAAATATGAGGAGTTTGGCGGCGCGAGGGTTTTGACGCCGCCAGAGTCGTGGAGCGCGCCGGCCGGGCCGCTCGACTGCGGGAACAGCGGAACTACCATACGCCTCTTAGGCGGGCTCGTCGCCTCGAGGCCCATCAGCGCTACCTTAAGCGGCGATAGTTCGCTTTCAAAAAGGCCGATGCGCCGAATCGCCGAGCCGCTGCGCGTCATGGGCGCCACGGTGATAGGCGACACGCCTCCGCTGGAGATTCAGGGCGCTCAGCTAAGGGGGATCGAGCATCGGAGTCCGGTTTCCAGCGCGCAGGTCAAAAGCTGCTTATTGCTTGCGGGCCTTCGCGCAGAAGGCCCAACCATCGTGCGGGAGCCAAGTTTGAGCCGGGACCACACCGAACGCATGTTAAGCGCTCTTGGAGTCGACGTTCGGACACTGTCTGGGGACGGCGAGAGTATTGCGCGCCTGAACCCTGGCGCGGGAATCCAGGGGTTCCGGTTCGAGGTCCCGGCCGACATATCAAGCGCGGCGTTTTTCATCGTAGGGGCATGCCTTGTTCCCGGCTCAAACCTGCAAATAATCGACCTCGGCGTGAATCCGACGCGGACCGGTATTCTCGATGTTCTGCGACAGGTGGGGGCGCGCTATTCACTGGAAGATGGGCGCGAGGAATTAAACGAGCCCGTCGCCAACTTTGAAATCCGAAGGCCAACAATGCTTCAGCCATTTGAAATCTCCGGCGCCCTCGTTCCGAGGCTCATAGACGAGATCCCAATTCTCGCCGTGCTTGCAACCCAGTGCGATGGAACCTCCACGATCCGGGACGCGGCCGAACTTCGGGTGAAAGAAAGCGACCGCATCGAGCTCATCGCGTCAAATCTTCGAGCGATGGGGGTGGAAGTCGAGGTTCATGTAGACGGACTTACCATTGCCGGCCCGGCCCGCATGAAAGGCGCGGTAGTTGATCCCGCCGGCGATCACCGGATAGCGATGGCCTTCACAATCGCGGGGTTGATTGCAGACGGAACCACGACGATCCGTGGAGCGGAATGCATCGCTACGAGCTACCCGGATTTCGAGCGGCATTTAGGAGGGATCTGCGCTGTCTAAGCTAGTAATTGCCATCGATGGGCCCGCCGGAGCAGGGAAGACCACCATCGCCAAACGCGTTGGGAAAGATCTGAACTTGCGTTTTCTCGACACAGGGGCTATGTACCGATGCGTGGCCTTGGAAGCCTCACGCCGTGGGCTAACCCCCGATAACGCGGAAGCCGCGGCCGGTATCGCCGAATCGGCTCAAATAGAGTTCGCCGCAGGCGAACCTCAGAGAGTGCTCCTAGACGGCGAAGACGTAACCGAGGCCATACGCCGTCCAGATATCGGCGATTTCGCCAGCGCGGTAAGCGTCCATTCCGCGGTCCGGAAAAAGCTGGTCGAGCAGCAAAAGACCATCGTTGCGGGGGGCGGCGTGATCTTGGAAGGACGCGATACCACCACTGTGGTTGCGCCTGGGGCAGACGTTAAGATATTTCTGACCGCCGGGATTGAGGTTCGCGCGAAGCGCCGTTACGACGAACTTTCCGCGAAAGGCATGCCGGTCGACTTGGAAGAATTGAGGGGCCAAATTCGAGAACGGGACACACGAGACACCACCCGCGAAGATAGCCCTCTCACCCTAGCTCCAGGAGCAACGCGAATCGATACCGATGCAATGTCGATCGACGAAGTTGTGGCGGAAGTCGAGCGTCTTGCGACAGCCGCGCATTCGACAGGCCCAATGCGCAATCATTAACTATGGCTATACGGATTTCGGAGACCATCTACTTCGTACAGGACATCGATTCGGCCCTCGCTTTCTACACTGGGAAGGTGGGTTTCACATTGGATCAGCGCTACCCGTGGGGATTTGCGGTTCTAAACGCGCCGGGAGGCAAGATCGGATTGATGGAGGAAGGCGCTTGGGATCGTGAGTATCCCGATACAAACTTGAAGCCGCAGCCCCGCGTCGCAATCCAAACCGATGATTTTGAAGCGGAAACGGAGCGGCTCATAAAGGCCGGGGTTGGTCTGGGAAGCATCAAGGGCGAACCTGGCAAGCGCCAATCGGTCACTTTCTTTGACAGCGACGAAAACCTGTTCTATCTCTGGTACGACCCTGAGGAATCGTTGGCGTGAGGGAGGCCAACTGATGAGCGCGCCAACGGCGGCGAAAATGGAGAAGCGACTCGATCACGAGGTTGTTTTGGTGATCGACTTTGGCGGGCAGTATTCCCAACTGATCGTGCGGCGGGTGCGAGACCTTGGCGTATACAGCGAAATGGTTCCCTGGACGGAGGCTAAGGCGCGTATTCACAGCCGCAAGCCGACCGCAGTCATTTTGAGCGGTGGGCCGAGTTCGGTTTATGCTGAGGGCGCTCCAGACCTCGATTTTGGCGACGTCGAAGGCATTCCCATTCTCGGCATCTGTTATGGCCACCAACTTATGGCTGACAGGCTAGGAGGAGAAGTTGAAGCCTCGGCCAATAAGGAATACGGACGGCGCCATCTGACCTCAGTCAAGGCTGGGTCGTTTGTAGGCGGGTTAACCTCGGAGATCGTGTGGATGAGCCATGGCGACCGGGTGCTCAAGCCGCCTCCCGGATTCGAGACGATCGCCGAGACGGATACCTGTCCTGTTGCAGCTTTTGCCGACGTGGCGACCAAGCGGTTTGGCGTGCAGTTTCATCCTGAGGTGTCGCACACCCCGGCCGGTGCGGAAATCTTGCGGCGGTTCTTGTTCGATCAGGCTAAGCTCAAAGGGGACTGGACGAGCGAGAGCTTTATCGAGGAGGAGATCGCAAAGATCCGCGAGACGGTTGGTAAGGGCAAGGTGCTTTGCGCGGTTAGCGGCGGGGTTGACAGCTCGGTAATGGCCGCTCTGCTTACGCAGGCCATCGGGGATCGAGCGGTGTGCGTCTTCGTGGACCATGGCCTTCTGAGAAAGAACGAGGCGGCCCTGGTGAAAGAGGCCTTTACCAATCACTTTCATCCGAATCTCAAGGTGTTCGACGCGCAAGACCAGTTTTTTGGGGCGCTGGCGGGGGTGACCGATCCCGAGACCAAACGAAAGATCATCGGCGAGAACTTCGTCAAAGTGTTCGAGGCCCATGCGGACGACTTGAAAGGGTGCGACTACCTGGCCCAAGGCACCCTATATCCTGACGTCATCGAGAGCGGCTCTCCGACGGCGGCCAAAATCAAGACCCACCACAACGTGGGCGGGTTGCCCGATTGGATGAAAATGAAGCTGATCGAGCCTCTGAGGTGGCTATTCAAGGACGAGGTCAGGGCGGTGGGGCGCAAGCTTGGACTGCCGGAAGAGATGGTCGACCGAGAGCCCTTCCCAGGCCCGGGACTGGCCGTTCGGATACTGGGCGAAGTGACCAGGGAAAGGGTTCACATCGTTCAGGAAGCAGACGCAATCTTTCGTGAGGAACTGAAGGAAAAGGGACTCAACAAGGGGATTTGGCAGTCTTATGCGGCCCTGTTAGACGTTCGCAGCGTTGGCGTCATGGGAGATTTCCGAACCTACGAGCAGCCCATTGTGCTTCGGGCGGTGGAAAGCGAAGATGCGATGACGGCCCGCGCGGTGAACCTGCCTTTCGACGTGCTCGAGCACGTCGCAAACCGGATCGTGAACGAGGTCCAGGGTGTGAATAGGGTTCTCTACGACCTTACAAGCAAGCCGCCAGCCACTATCGAGTGGGAATAGCCGGCTCGTGCTAAAGTGGGAGCATGACGTACCGACAGGCCGGAGTGTTGCTGAGCAAGGCCTTGGCCGTTATTACGGGGGTCAAGCTCTTGAGCCTTTGGGGTGTCGAGGGGCCAATACTGTTCACGGAATACAGATACGATCTTAGTTCGCGAGTCCCCGCTTACGGTCCCATTCTTTGGTTCTGCGGCATGTCAATAATTTTTTTGGTCCTGGTCTTGAATTTGTGGTGGCTCGCAGACCGATTCGCTCCAAGCAAATACGCCGAACCGGGGCAGGTTGGCTTCATGAAAGCGCTGGACGTCCAGGCCCTTGTGTTATGGGGGCTTGGCCTGTATTTCTTGCTTGACGCGGTAATTGAAATCGCAAGATATGTTCCTATCCCGCCTTCTATCTTTCAACGCAAGATTCCCCTTGTGATGGTTCTGTTGCAGGCTGTGATTGGTGGGGTCCTGCTCTACCTAGGCATGACTCCGCGGGATCAGAGACTCAAAACAGTTCGCCGCTACTTGAATCCCCGCTCGACGAACACTCGGAAGATCCACCGCACTCGGCGCCCGAGGAGTGAGGGCCAGAACACCCCCAACATCTTGCCGTCCCGTCACTCGTCACTCGTCACCCGTCACCCGTCACCCAGATAGGCATTTATCCTTACCTGCAACTTCCAAACGCAGAAACGGTGTAATCCTATTATCATGAGCGCAAAGGGTTTACAGTATTCGGTTTTGCTCGCGTGCGCGGCAGTTGCGTCCGGCGGCTGCAGCGCGTTGGACGTTTTGGGGAGTCTTGACAATCAGCTCAAAGGCTCCGGGAGACCGGCTAGCGAGGCCAGGAAGGTGGGCGACTTCGACAAGATTCGCGATGATGGCGCGGCCAACCTCAAAATCCTGGTAGGTCTCCCAACTGGGGTGAAGGTCGAAGGGGACGATAACATCGTTCCGTTCGTGAAGACCAGCGTCGAGAACGGCGAACTCATCATCAAGACCAAGAAGAATTTCAGGTCCAAGGTCAAGCTGCTCGTCACCATAACCACGCCAACCTTGAACACCCTTCAACTTGATGGAGCGGGAAATATTTCGGTGAACAACGCGAAGGCGGACAACTTCACGATCGGTCTCGACGGCGCGGGCAATGTCACCGCCGACGGCACGGTGAACTCGCTGACCGCCACAATCGATGGGGCGGGAAACCTTAAGCTTGGAAGCCTTAAATCAAGAACCGCTACCGCTACGGTGGACGGCGCTGGGAATATCGACGTATGGGCTACCGATAACCTGACCGCAACGGTCGACGGAGTGGGAAATATCCGCTACAAGGGTTCGCCGCAGGTTCAGAAGTCCGTGGAAGGCGTAGGTCGGATCGAACAGCGAGACTGACAAAGGCAGAAGCATCCCTCAATTCGGTTTCTGAAACTGGATTCTGCGATGCTTCTGGTCAATTGTCACCTTGTACAGGGAGAGCACCCGTGCGCCAATGTTGCCGATCGGGAACATGGCGTGCATCTCGATCATGGGAACATCGATTTGGAAACCTCCGATCGTGACCGGAGCGCTAACTTTAGCGCCTAGGATGTCGAAGCTGTTAAACAGAGTGCGCGCGTGACCGATTACCCGAGGTTCGCCTTCCAACGGAAGCTGGGCCTTATACTTTAAGGGCACCAGAAGCCCGCCATCCGACCCAGAGTCCACATGACCGTCGATCACGAACTTGCCAATCTTTATTGGGAGCACCGGTATTCCGCCAACCGTCTTGTAGGGAATGGCCGTTCTTGGTAGGCTTCCGTGTAGAAAGGAGACTTTTCTTGCCGGATAGTCCAAGACTAGCAGCAGGTCCTTGAAGACGCCGTAACCGATAACGCCGTCGGCGTGTCCCGCCGGACCTCCGCTATCGGCAAACATGCTCACGCCAAAGAACTTGGCCGAGCCGGCAACAATCTCCGGGATTCGGTAGAGGTCGACCTTTCGCGAGTTCTTGCCGCTTGGGTCAGCGGCTTCGATCTGACCTACGGGCTTTAGTCCGAGATATGCCACGATTTCGGGAGAAATGCGGCCGCCGGCAGCTCCTGTATCTAGCAAGAAATGATACGGCTTGCCTCCTATGGTGAGTTCGATCAGTGGCGCACGCCTTACGCTGGGTAGCATCGCAAGGGTCACGGGCGCCGGGCACTCTGTTCGTTCGACAGGCTGCGGTTCTGGCGACTGGGCAAGGATAAGGGCGGCAACGGTTGAAGCGGCAAGTGTGATCATTCTGAAAGGGAACAACGGGTAAGTTATTGTAAAAAGTTCCAATTATTAAAAAATCTATGTCTAACTCTCCGCATGAGCAACTCATGAAGCTGAGGGCGCTGAACAACCCCATCCGCCACGCGATTGTGACCGCCTTGCGGGCTCTGGGCGAGGCGTCTGCGGGGGAAATTGCCGCACATGTCGGCGAAGATGCGCAGCTCATTCATTACCACCTGAGGCTACTCGTGGAATCAGGCTTGATCTCGAGGTCCCATGTCAGACCGGCTACCACGAAACCAAAAATCGTGTTCTCCGCAAAGGAGCCCGTCCTGGTAGACACCATCGATTTGGACGACCCCCAGGTTAGGAAGGAGGTGCAACGAAATGTGGCTACTGTCGCTAGCGCGGCAGGGCGCGATTACGCACGAGCGATCGAGGACCACAGAAATGAAGCCCATGATTCTTGCTCGCTCTTCAGAATCGTGTGCTCGTTAACTCTGGATCAAAGGGCAGAACTGAGCGTCCGAGTTATGGAACTAACCAACTGGCTGATATCGCAAGGCAAGCCGGATGGGGAAAAATATACGTTTACGTTGCTGGTGTCCCCGTTGGATTGAGCTTCACCCGAAACTTCTTTTTCTCGACGCCGTTCGTGTTCGAGCCTGCCATGCTGGCTTGGTAAACAAGGTCGCCAATCACCGTAGTGGAGGGCACCTCGAAGGTCAGCGCGAAGCCGAAGGAGGCGCCGGGCAGTAGATTTTCGCCGCGGCTCCTGAAGTCCGCGCTCATTCCCAGAAAAGGGCTGTACGACTGGCCTTGATTGTCCGTGAGGGCCGTTTCGCCGCCCGGGTACATGACGGTGATATCGTTCTTCAGCCCGTTGCTGATCTTGCAAACGGCAACGACGAGATCGTCCTCGGGCTTGTCGGGAGTGATGACCCTGCTGTCTCCGGTGAACTGGTTCGTGTATTGCTTTGCCCGAATAAGCTTGATAATCTGGAAGCGAATATAGCCATTCCAGAGCACGTCGCCAACCTTCCCCGTAATTCCGGAAACCTGGTTTGCACCTCCTGCGTCGGTCAACTCGAGGCCGCGTCCGGTCTTCTGGACCGTCAGCTTCAGCGCCGCAGCGACGTCGCGGACAGGCACGCAGGCAGCGCCGTCGTGCATGAAAACGTTCGACGAGGCGAGGTTGCCGCTAATGTAAAGGTTTGAACTTTGGCGATTCCAAGCAAGGGCGGCGATTGCCGTGCCCGCGAAGCCAAGCCACAGAAATTTCTTCATGGCCCAGTCTATCGTATTGCCTAGACGGCTTCGCCGAGATAGGCCTCGATGACCTTGGGATTCTTCCTGATCTCTTCCGGTGGCCCTTGCGCGATTTCTTCCCCGTGGTCGAGGACCACGATCTTTTCGCAAAGGTTCATCACGAATCGCATATCATGCTCGATGACCAAAACGGTTTTATCGTGCTCGTCGCGGATCTTTCGGACGGTGTTCATCAGATCCACTTTTTCATTTGGGTTCATGCCGGCCGCGGGCTCATCCAGGAGCAGAAGATCGGGTTTGGTGGCCATCGCCCGCGCGATCTCCAGCCGCCGTTGCTTGCCGTACGGAAGGTCCGCGCTTCGAACGTCGGCCACGTCGCTAAGTTCGAGCACTTCGAGAAGCGCCATCGCCTCTGCCTTCAGTTCGTTAGTTTCTCTTATCGCGTTGGGAAGGTAGGCGAGGGCGCTGAACAGGCCCGTTTTGGCTCTCAGAGTTCCTGCCACCACCACGTTTTCCAGTACCGACAGAGCGGGGAAGAGGCGGATGTTCTGAAAGGTGCGGCAGATGCCGAGGCGGGCAACCTTGTTCGATGGCGTGCCTGAAATCTCTTTGCCTTTGAATTTTATCGACCCGCTCGTGGGCTTGTAGACGCCTGTGATCAAGTTGAAGCAGGTAGTCTTGCCCGCTCCGTTTGGGCCGATGAGCCCGAACAGGTCTCCCTTTTCGATTTGAAAGCTTACGCTGTTCACCGCAACCAGGCCCCCGAACCGAATCGTAGCTTGATCGAGCTCTAGCAGGCTCAAGAGGACACCGCCGTTTTTGGCGCGGGAACGCCAACCAGCTTCTTGACCCACGACCAGCTGAACTCATGATGGGCCATGAGCCCCTGCGGCCTCAAGAGCATGAGCACGATCAAAGTGATTGCGAAGATGGTGAGGCGCAACTGTTCGACAGGAATCTGCTTGGTGGCAAGAGGCTCGAACCTGTTGAGAATAAGAACCATGGCCACTTCCGCAACGCAGGCTGCCGCAATGGAGGCGGCGTACTTGACCATCCTCATCCAAACAGACCGCGTCGGCCCAATGGAAATGCGCTTTACGAGGCTAACCGCCACGACGAGAGCCAGCATGCAAGCCACCGTGCTCGCTCCGCTAACCGAAAGCCCTGCCCCGTGGGAGTCCTTCAAGCCGCGCAGCATTTCGGGCAAGAGGCTGAGAACGATGGCAGAGATCACCGATCCGGTGATCGAACCGGTGCCGCCAAGGACGACCATCGTGAGGATGATGAACGAGACGTCCATCCCGAACGTGAGGGGTGTGATGAATCCTTCAAAATGGGCAAGGGCCGCGCCGGCCGCGCCAGCAAATGCGGAACCCAGCAGAAAGGCGCTAAGCTTCATCCGGGTCACATTGACTCCCATCGCCGACGCGGCGATCTCGTCTTCGCGAACGCTCAGGAACATCAGACCGCGGGCGGTCTTGAGGAGGTTTCGGCTCACGGCGATGCACACGATGGCTAAGAGCCAAACCATCCACACGGATTGAATCTTATGGTCCACTTGCATGCCATACGCGCCGCCAATCGCCTGTGTGTTCTGAACGATGATCCGAATGATTTCGCCAAATCCCAGAGTGACGATGGCAAGATAATCCCCTCGCAGGCGCAACGATGGGAGGCCTACGACAAATCCCGCCACGGCCGCGCCAAGAGCGCCCGCGACCATCATGACCACGAGCCACAAGAGGTCCGGTAAATGCGCCCGCATGAAGAACCGATCCGTCAGAAAGCCGCCTAGGTAAGCGCCGATCTGGTAGAACGCCGCATGGCCGATAGAGAACTGGCCGGTGATTCCGTTGATGAGATTCAAGCTGACCGCAAGCGTAACGTAGAGCCCGCTCAAGGTTACAAGCCGCACCGCGTAGTCGGAATAATGGCCGGAAATTTTGCCCAAGAGCAGGCATGCTCCGACGGCGACTGCGACCGAAACAAGCCGGAAGACCCAGAACTTCAAACCTTTTCCACCTGGGAAGATCCCAAGATCCCGCTCGGTCTGAACAGCAGAACGAGGATCAGAATTACGAAAGCGATCGCGTCGCGGTATTCGCTATAGCCAGCCCATGAGGCGATCGTTTCGGCGATTCCCATCAGTAGGCCCCCAACAACTGCGCCAGGGATATTTCCTATGCCGCCAAGCACTGCGGCGACAAACGCCTTAACTCCCGGCAAAAGGCCCGTAAACGTGGTTAACGGCGTGCTCTGAACGGTGGCCTGCATCATGGCTCCCGCTCCCGCCAGGGAGGAGCCGAGAACGAAGGTGAAGACCACGATATTATTCACGTTCACTCCCATGAGGGCGGCGGAGTCGAAATCGTGGGAAACGGCACGCATGGCTCTGCCCGCCTTCGTGTAGAGAACCAGGTAGGTCATCAGGATCATCAAGACCACCGTCATGATCAAGATCATCACCTGGCCCGAGATGTAGTGAACCTTCACGCCGGTGTTGTCGGCCTTGTTCTGGAGGTCGTTGTAGTTCGATTGCGCCGCCTGCGCGGCATCCTTGAGCTTTGTCCCTTCGGGGCCGGTGCTAAACCTACTTTCCTGCGGATGGGCGGCTAGGTATTGGTCAAACGCGGCTTGTGCCTTTTCGTAAGGCGCCTTGGCCGCCACTGCCCCCGCCATCAGTTGGGCGTTCCCGGGAACAAGATTCAGCACGAGCGGCGCACGGTACGGATTGATGTTCTCGTCGACGCTCGGTGGTGGGCTATTTGGAAGGAAAAGTTGACCGCCAAATTCGAGCAGGAGCGATACGCCGATCGCCGTGATCAAAGTGGCGATACGCGAATGTGACCGCATGGGCCGATAGGCAAACCGCTCGATCACGACGCCTATCAGCGCACATCCGACCATGGCGAAGAGGATCATGAGGAACATGTCGACGGCTTGGGGCTGGAATTGGCACACGAGGCTGCCTGCGCCGCCAAGAAAAGCGGCGGCCAGCCCTCCCGTGAAGGCAAGGCTGCTCCATTTGGCCCCCTTTGCCATTTTGCCTGCGATCGCGGCTAACGCGCCAACGATTAACAAGGCTAGAGAGGTTGCGGTCACGATGTGCAAGACGGCGGGAATTATAAGTTGGGGATTGGTCGCCCCCGGGGTGAATCCAAGAAAGTACGAGCCGAACAGGGCGAAATAGGCGCCCAACATATACACGTCTCCGTGCGCGAAGTTGATGAGCTTGAGCACGCCATAGACCATGGTATAGCCGAGGGCGATAAGCGCGTAAATGGCGCCCTGAAGGACGCCATTTAGCAGCTCTTCTGGCAAGATGGAGAAGTCCAGCTTAGCCAGGACGAATAGATGATCGTGAATCATCTATTACTTTTGATCGCCGAACACGTCCGCATACTCGTAAGCTTTTGCGAACTTCTGACCGTTGCCGCCAATGGAAGAGTCGAGTTGGACGACGATCGCACGCTTTGGAGGGTCTCCGTTCTTGTCCTTCAGAGTGATGTCGCCGGTAACGCCGGGAAACTTCTCGGTATCCGCCAGCGCGTCGATCAAGTCCTTTGAGTCAAGGCCCTTGGACCGGGTCAAAGCGTCGCAAACAAGCATAGTGGCGTCGTATCCGAGAGCCGCCATCGTCGTTCCCGGAAGCTGGCCGTTATGAGCCGCCTGCCACTCCTTCAGAAACGCTTGCACCTGGGGCCGCGTGTCTTTGTTGTTGTAGTGGTTGCAGAAGTAGCTGCCATTGATCGCGTCGCCGCCGGAAATGAGGATCTGGGAGCTGTCCCACCCGTCTCCGCCTAATAGCGGGCCGGTGATGCCAACTTGGCGGGCCTGTTTTGCGAGAGGGCCCGTCTCGGTGAAGTAGCCGCTCATGAACATACCATCGGCGCGGCGGCTTTGGCCTTGGTAAGTTGGCCCTTGAAGCTTATGTCACCGGCTTGATAAAACTCTTCGTCGACGATCTTTCCGCCCAGCTTTGTAAAGAATGCCTTGAAGCTGTCGCTAAGGCCAGTTGAATAGGGAAGCTTCCTATCCGTAATGACGGCCATGTTTCGAAGATTAAGCTCCTTGTACGCGAACGTGGCCATGACCGGGCCTTGAAGAGCGTCGGTATAGCACACTCTGAAGACGTTGCCGCCGATCTGGCTTAGATCGGTGCGCGTGGCGCCCACCGCAACGATCGGAAGTCCATGCTCGAACGCGACCTGAGCCATCGGAGCGGTAATGCCGCTCGCAACCTCGCCCACAATCGCAATGACGCCGTCGTTGACAAGTTTGTCGGCGGCACTTTTTCCCTGTTCGGGCTTCGAAGCGCTGTCGCCCTCATCGAGCTTCACCGTCTTGCCTTGCAGTTTGCCGCTCTTGTTGAAATCGGCCACGGCGAGTTCCGCCCCTGCGATCTCATCCTTGCCCCACGGCGCTTGATCGCCGCTTAGGCTCCCAACGACGCCGATCGTGACCGTATCGCCGGTCACCGTTACACCCGGCGCAGTGGGCATTTTCCGCGCGCCTCCAGCGCCGCTGTCGGATGTTGATGGAGTCGTGTTAGCGGCTGAGCCGCCACTTGAGTTGTCCCCGCAACCGCATGCGGCGACGAGCATGGCGAGCGCCATGACGCCCACGAACGATTTTACAGTTAGAGATTGCATTTTGTATTTCACTTGCCGGCTCCTGTCGAGTCGATCCTGCCTTAATAATAAACCTGCGCCTGAGTATACAAAAAAAAACGCAAAAACTTGGTAGGTAGACTCCCTCATTCCAGAGGAAGTGTGCCAAATGTCACAGAATCAGGTCTCCCAATTCATCGAGCAGGCGACCCGGGAAGTTCAGCAGGGTCGAAACGCCGATTCACTGGAGACCCTAAAACGGGCACTCGCTCTCGACCCAAAGAACTCGGAAGCACTCGAACTTAAGGGGATTGCTTGTTCTTCATTAGGCCTCTATGACGAGGCGACGGACGCCTTTCGCGCCGCTACCGTCTTGTCGCCGAGTTCGCCGAAACTTCTTTTTAACTACGCGGTTCATCTGAATGGAATCGGTTCGAAGGAACTTGCTCTGCAAGCGGCGCGAACTTCCGCTATTCTGGACCCAACCCGGAGCGGCGCCGTCGAGCTCTTGAGGGCTTTAGAGAAGGAAACTGGGGCCAATCCAACCATCCTGCCCGACCCGTTGTTGAACGCACCCCCAGCGGAGGGCGAGAACGATACGCCGCCATCTCAAGTCGCCTATGCGCCCTATTTGAGACCGGGCTATTACGGCGATGGAGAGGAAATACAGAGCCTTCGATTTGTCGAAAGAATGGGAAAGGCCTGGTATGCGATCGGTTGGACCCTCTGTGGGCTCGACGGAATGTTTTGCGTTTACGCGATAGTCTTAGCCGTGCGCCTCTTTTCCCACGGAGCGATTTTCATCGACCAGGGCAATCCGATCAAGTCCATGGGAATGGGTTCAGCCGGGATCTACATTGGTGCGTTGGGAGACCTTGGAGTGTTGGCGTTACTTGTTTGGTTCATTTTGGAGTTGACCAATCGGCGCGGAAACTGGCTCTGGTTGATTCCGAGCGTCCTTGCCTGCTGCTTGCTGAGAACCTCCTGGATCGTCATCGGCCTCTACATAATCTTTGAAAGGTCGCGTCGTCCACGACCTGCGTGATGGTTCGTACGATCGGCGCTATTTGAACCTTCGCGAAACGTTATATAGAGGGAGTCATGCTTCTTATTCCGACCCTGGTTCTCATAATGCGCGCTCAATTGGGATTTGAAGTCCCGTTTCGTTTTGGCGACAACGCGATAATCCTGGACGCAACCGTTAACGGCCACCAGCTTTCGCTAATGTTTGATTCCGGCTTCGGCGGCGCCGTGGTGGCGAGCGACCTCCTTAACATCGGAGAGCCGGACGGCACCCAAACAATGAGGGATTTCGTGGGGCAGTACAGCGCAAAGACCGTGCGTATTAGAAGCCTTAAACTCGCAGGGAATGAGATCGAGTTGGCCGAGCCCGAAGCGGTCGAGGCGCCCGCCGCCCATCTAACTGCGGCATATAACACTCACACGGACGGAATTTTGGGCCTGCAGGCGATTGAAAACTACGTTACGGAGATCAACTTCCAGGCAAAGAAGATGATTTTTCATCCGAAGAGTTTCGACGTCACCAACCGAACGCCCGACGGCAAGACGACTTTTATGAGCCGGATGCTGCCGTTAGGGGCGGACTCGGTCGAACTCGGCGCCGCGACTTCCGACGGAAAGAAGATGATCTTGGCCCTAGATACGGGGAACTCGTTTTATGTGACCATTAACCGCGACGTGCTTGAGAGGCTAGCGTTGTGGGCGCCTGGCAAATCGCCGAAGTTTATGACCCAGGCGATGATCGCCTCGGGCCCAGTCGGCAACTGGATCAAGAAGATGGAAAACTTGACCGTTTTCGGCGTTCCCGTCCTGACGAGCTACTGGAACGTGATCGACCTGCCGTCGAGCGACGCGCAAGGGGATGGGACGGTGGGAATCGAGTTCCTGAAAAACTTTAACATAACGATCGACTACGATCGGAGAAGAGTGTGGTTTGAGAACTTCACGGGCCAGGTTCAAAACGAGCCTGAAGGCGACACGGGCATTGTCGCGTTTGGCTCGAAATCGACGGACGCGGTCGATATCGTCTTTGTGACGCCAGAAAGTCCAGCCGACAAAGCGGGAATCAAAAGGGGAGATCGAATTTTAGAGATTGACGGGGCTGAAGCCTCGCCCCTCTGGACTACGAGGCAGATATCGGCCAGACTTATGGGAACGCCAGGAACCAAAGTTCGTCTGGCAATCTCGAGTTCAGGGTCGCTCAAGAGGTTTGAACTCGACCGCGTCGCGCTGTTTAATTGAGGTGAACTGGGCGAGAGTTGAAAGGTTAAGAGCCAGGAGTTCACTGCGCTGAAGGTTGTCCTCGCAATTACCAATCGTCTTCTGTCGCCAGAACTGGTTACAGTGTAACCTTACAATGTCGATATACAATTAGACAGCTTTTCTGCCTCCGGATCTTGCCATGCAACCCAAGCTTGTTCTGCTCATCGAAGACAACATAGACGACGAGCGCCTGACGCTGCGCGCCTTACGTCGAAATAACATCATGAATGAGGTGGTGGTAGCTTACGACGGTCAAGAGGGGTTGGACTATATTTTCGCCAAAGGCGCGAGCTCCGGCCGCGACTTGAACCTGATGCCAGCGGTTGTTATTCTCGATCTCAAGCTACCCAAGCTTAGCGGGCTCGAGGTGCTCAAAGAAATTCGATCTCACGATCTCACCCGCGCCATTCCGGTGGTCGTCCTGACGTCGTCAGAAGACGAGGCGATGATCGAGGAGTGCTATCGCGAGGGTGCTAATAGCTACATTAAGAAATCGGACGATCCGGAAGAATACTCCGACATGATTTTGCAGGTCGGAATGTATTGGCTGTTGCTTAATCAAGGGCCGCGGTCGAAGCTTCCGGCTTAGCGACCGCGTTCCGACTTCACCCTAAGGCGACGTGCAAATCCTTCTTGAGCAAGGCTCTGGCTCGGTAGAGCCAACTTTTAATGGTTCCTTCGGGCTTATTGAGAGCGATGGCGATATCGTTCACGTCCATATGCTTGTAATGGCGCATGGTGATGATGTTTCGGTACCGCTCCGGCAAACGTGCCACGGCGTCGCTAATGAGCCCTTCTCGCATGGTTCGGACGGCCCGGTCTTCGAGGTTCTCAGAGTCGTCACGTAACATGTGCTCATGTTGATCGATCGAATCGGGCAACTTTTTGCGCGCGCGAACTGCGTCAACGCAACAATTGGTGCAGATTCGGCAGAGCCAAGGTTTGATCGGCCTTTCCGGATCGAAGTCGGCGATCGCCTTATACGCCTTTAGGAGGGTCTCCTGAACCGCGTCTTTGGAGTCGTCGCGGTCCCTCAACATGCGTGTCGCAAGGTTAAGGAGCGTCGGCCTGTACAGGTCGGCCAGCAGTTCGAATGCGATGTCCTCCCCCATTGTGGCCCGTTGAACCAAATGAGCTTCCCAACTTAGAACGCGGAGTGTTTTCACGTTACTGTCCTCATTCTCATTTTATAAGGGAATGCCCCTCGTCGAGAGAACCCGTCATTTCATTTAGGCCCATTGACCTAAGTGCACTCCGGAACTGTTCGAGCGGAGTAACTCAGTTTATGGCGCAAAGAAACTTGGCAAGATTTCCTGTATGGATGCAGATGCGCGCAACTATCTCCGAAGAGATTCATAGTATGTCTCTCCGCAGCCTTGCGAATAAGGCTCTCGCCCTTAGTCCGCTTTTCCTGATCGGGTCTGTCTGTCTTATGTGCCGGTCTTATGCAGACCCATTTGAACAGGTCGGCCAAACAGCGGAACAACAGGCAGCAATTAGCGCATATATAGCGCCCGTGAAGGCCACTTATGCAGTTAACATTCGGTCAGCCAGCCCTGACGCCGTTCGACGCGTGGCCAATATTTGGGTCGAAGGCTGGGCCAACGGAACGCTTAAACCGATGCTCCCATGCGCAATGGACGATACAATTACAGGCCCCATTAAGAACCAGATCTACATGGCAAATATGGCCGTCGTGGAGGGGCTTGATCGAACAAGTCAAAAGGAAGCTTTGGGAGGGCAATATGCTTTGGCCGCCGAAGACGTGGTTCTTGCGCTTAAATGTGGCGAGGTCGCCAAATACTCCGACCCCGTAGCCGTTTTTGTTATGTCCGAGAGCCAGAGATACGAATTGAAGCGACTCGAAAGGATTACGGAACACCTCTCGGCAACTGACCGGAGCCTTCTGAAACGTGAGCTGTCCACGCTCAAGGGGTCACAGCTTCCGTTAGACAGCCTCTATCTCGCTGAAAAGTTCAGTTCGAGGCATGACGCCGAACGGGCAACCTCGAACGAGACGGCTTCCTATGACCCTATTGAGGCGAACGAGGTGGGCTTTGTCGAAGATCCGACGACGTTTCAAGCCGCACTCACCCAGATCCAGTCAGGGGCCAAGCGGGTCATCAACACCCCTTACTTGCAAATGACAAAACTTGCATTCGTCTCGCAGTCCCGTTTGATAACGGTGCTCGACGGCATTCTCGAAACTCTTGGGGCAGGAAACAAGGCAAAGTCGACCTAGACTTAAAGCTTTTCGACCTGTGTGAATTCCAACTCGACCGGCGTGTCTCTGCCGAAGATGTTGATGAGAACTTTGAGCTTTTCCCGATCGGAGTTGACTTCTTCGATCTTTCCAGCAAAATCGCTGAACGGCCCTTCGATGACTCGAATGGCGTCTCCCTTGCTCCAAGCCACCTTTGGCGCTTCTTTGCTGGTTTCAAGGTTCTGCATAATACGGCGAACCTCGTACTCTTCAAGAGGCACCGGCTTATTGCCGCTTTGGACGAACCCGGTGACCCCGCTGGTGGATTTGACCAACTTATAAGTGTCGTCGGTCAAGCTCATTTGCACGAGAATGTAGCCAGGGAAGACCTTCTTGTCCACGAGGACACGCTTACCCGAGCGGGTCGTAAGCTCTTGTTCCGTAGGAATAAGAATTTCGAAAATATCGATTTGCCAGAACCCTTCCACTTGCGAACGCCTTGTGAGGACGTCCTTGACTTTGTTTTCATGTCCGGCAATCGTATGAACGGCATACCAAGATTTCGGCATCGGTCCTTATCCCCTTCCTTGCAATAGATTCACGATCGTGTTGGCCGCTTCGGAAAGCAGCCACAAAATACCAACGACGAACGCGCAAACGATTAGCACGACGCCTGTTAAGCGATTAACCTCGCGAGGCGGCGTCCAATCGACTTTCTTAAGTTCGCGAACGACCTCCGTAAAATATGCCTTCGGGCCGCGCCGCGCTTTGCGGGGGACGAGTGGCGCCGCAGGAGGATCCTTTTTCATAGCGGTTTTTGTCATAGAATACAGCGCTTCGTGTCCTAGCGCCAAGGGGATTGCCTATCATACCTCAACGATTGCCAGCCCAGAAACGGGCATTTCCGAAAGCTCGAACCCCAGGCCCAAGGACCCAATGACCCAAGGGCCTTTTGACCCTGTAGCGCCCGCGACGAATACCTCAATAACCCATTTCAACGCTTCGACTGGAACATCGCTAGGCGATCATCTTCTTAATCAGTAGAGGTAGTCGGTTCCAAAAAGCATCAGCGACCTATGGTATAAGAAATGGGCATGGGCCGAGGGTTACATTTTGGGCAGGAGAGTAAGGAAGGTGGGGTTGTGGATTCCTACAATGAGTTAGAGTACATGGTCATGGCCATGGTTGGCGATGGAGTTAACTCTGGCTATGCGATGAGACGCCAGATGCAAGGCATGCGAGGAGGCCGCTGGAGTGCGGAAAGCGGGTCCGTCTATCGAGTTTTGAGGCGCCTGCACGTGAGCAGTCTGGTCATCCCGGTCCGAAAAGTCGGAGTCCCTAACCGTGAGCGAACCGAGTACGCATTGACCCCTGCCGGGGAGGTGTTGGTTTCGAAATGGCTCATGGACGCGCCCGGCCAGCAGGACCTCGAATGTCTTCTCGACGCGCTCAGAACGCGTACGTATTTCTTAAATCAGCTAGATTCCAAGAAACGAGCACAAACTGTCAAACCTGGATGCAGCATAACAAGAGGCTCATAGCCCAACTCGAAGCCGAAGACTCGGACGGTAGATCGGAGCCTGAAAACTGGGTGCATTCCAACTTGGTGCTTCTCGCCAAGGCAAGGCAAGACTGGCTGCGCAGGCTCTATGCGATCGTTAGGGACGCGTCGAAGAAGTTGCCCGACGGCATCTCGACCGTCGACGAGATAAGCGTGGAACGCGCTCCCGCCTAGCGTTATTTGCGGATCGAGACAACCTTGTAGCGCTTTTTGCCATCGGGCGTGTCGAATTCGATCGTATCCGCGACACCATGCCCGAAGAGCGCAAGGCCCATAGGCGACTCATTGCTGATGAGGTCCCTGTTCGGGTCCGCTTCGATGCTGGCCACGACTCGAACGTCGAACTGGTCGTCCAGTTCCATGTCAGAGATCGTAACTAAAGATCCAATGCCCACATGAGAAGTGGGAATCTGGTTCGGATCGAGGACCTGGGCGCTGCCGAAGATGCCCTTCAACTCGGCCATACGGCTCTCAACCATGGCCTGTTCGAATTTGACTTCATCGAGTTCGCTGTTGTCTTCGCTAAACTCTCCATGTTGGAGACTCTCCCGAATTCGGTCCGCAATCTCGGGACGCTTGACCATCGTCAGGTGTTCAAGTTCGCTTTGGAGCGACTTATAGCCCTCCGGGGTTAGCAGCAAGCCGCCAGAATTATCGACGGGAATTTCGGGTTCATTCATGACTAAGCACTTCGATGACCGGAATCGGTCCACCATTATAACCTTTTCCTGTTGTTACCATCACGCTTTTCGCAATCCATTGGTTCCAATGATTTTTTCGATTCCGTTTCACGTCAGAATTGAACCAGGCATAATGCGCAAATTGGCCCTGATTCTATTTTCGGCACTCTGCGTGCAAGCTTGGTCCCAGGGCTCGTCCATTTTTCTCCATGTGCGCCCGGACGCCACCGTGCTGGTCCAGAAGCACAGCACCGGCGCGGACATGGTGGAAATAACGATGCGGGACCCGCAGTATCCGCTTACACTACTTGAAGCTCAGTCCAATACGATCTGCTCGCTTCTAGGCGCTCCCGCCCGGGGATTGAGCGTGGTCAGGGACTCGATCGGGGGTAGCCCCGATCCCAATTTTGCGGTTACTCGGGCCACCTTCGCTACCGATGGAATCATTGAACCTGACGGCGCGCTCAGAATCGAACCATTTCTTAAGGCGCTTGCGGGGGCTCCGGCCCCCTTTACCATTCAGGGGGTCGACCTCAACTTCGAGGCGCTAGCTCCCAATGCTCGCACGGTACAGCAGCTTAGCCTCCCCGGGGTGCTCGACGCTGAAGCCCGTTACACGCCAGACGGCGTGCTCAAGGGGATCGAATATCGCGTCGAGCTGCTAACCCAGGATCCTGACAAGATAACTTTTCCAGATCACTATCAACCTTCTGCTCCATTAGCGCCGCCGGTCCTCAAAAGCCCAAACAGTCCAATTCTAACAATTAGCCTTATCGTCCTAGCCGGCATCGCGGCAGGGGCTTTGGTATACTTCGGCATGCTCCGCAACGGCTCGCGAAGCCGCCCCTAATCCAAGGAGTTGGAGATTTCTTTTCATGCGAGATCCAGCATCTGTCAGCCTTCACGAGTTAATCGAAATCGGATTTCACGAACGCGCGTCCGACATCTTCGTCAAGGGCCATTCAGTGCCCGTCATGCGCCAGCACAGCGCAATGAAGCCTGTCCCCGGAGATTTCCCCGTCATCGACCCCGCGAACTCGAGGCGCATGATCGAATCGATGATGAACGACAAGCAGCGCGCCATCTTCGACGACTGCATGGAAATGGACCTTGCTTTTGCCGTAGGAGACAAGTGCCGCGTCCGTGCCAATGTGCATATGCAGAGGGGAACGTATGCAATCGTTTGCAGAATCATCCCCTTGACGATTCTAAGCCTGGACGAGCTAGGGTTGCCTCCTGTCCTTAGAGATATCGCCAACCACCGCCTCGGCCTCGTTCTATTCACCGGGCCTACCGGTTCTGGCAAGACGACGAGCTTGGCCGCCATGCTCGATCTGATCAACCAAAATCGTTCCTGCCACATCGTGACCGTAGAGGATCCCCTCGAGTTCGTACACCGGGATAAGAACTCGTACGTCACGCAGCGAGAGGTTGGAATCGATACGCTGGACTTTCAGCCCGCCTTACGCGCCGCCCTGCGCGAAGCGCCCGACGTCATTCTCATCGGCGAAATGCGCGATACGACCACCATGAGCATCGCCATGCAGGCGGGCGAAACTGGACACTTTGTTTTCTCGACGATTCACACCCAAAGCGCCTATGAGACGATGGACCGCCTCGTGAACATGTTTCCGCCACACGAGAAAAATCACCTTTGTCAGAGAATGGCCAACTGCTTCCGGGCCGTGGTTTCGCAAAAGCTTGTACCTCGCGCAGATGGAAATGGACGTGTCGCCGCGATCGAAATCATGATTTGCACGCCAACGATCACCAAGGCCATTGAGGACGGGCACTTCAGCGATCTGTATCACATCATGAACGAAGGAGAGTTCTGGGGGATGCAGACAATGAACCAAAGCCTTCTTCGCTTTGTCAAAGCAGGTGTGATAACCGAAGAAATGGCGTTGCATTACGCAGGAATAGCTTCAGAACTTAAGCAGATGCTCCGACGCTAGAATGGAGGAGCGACTTGTCTGCAACTCTGGATGAACTCCTACGTGAACTGGCTGAAAAAGAAGGCAGCGACCTCCATATCAAGGCGGGTCAGCCTCCGATCATGCGGGTTCAGGGGGATTTGGTCCGATCCAGCAATCATGGGGCGCTCTCCGAGGAAGAAACTAACAAGCTGCTCATCGGCATCCTGAACGAGGGCAGGCTCGAGCAGTTAAACACGTTCAAGGAAGTCGACCTCTCGTACAACGTTCCTGGCGTCTCACGGTTTCGGGTCAATATGTTTTGGCAAATGCGTCACATCGGGGCGGTGTTTAGAGCCATTCCGTTTCGCGTGAAGACCTGCGACGAACTCGAACTCCCCAACGTTTGCAAGAGGTTAGCGATGCTGCCTCGCGGCCTCATTCTAGTGACCGGACCGACCGGGTCGGGCAAATCGACCTCACTCGCCGCGATGATCAATGAAATCAATATTACAAAGCGGTCGCATATTCTCACGGTCGAAGATCCCATCGAATACGTTCACGCCGACAAGAAGAGCATCATCAACCAGCGAGAACTGGCGACCGACACGCACTCATTTGCGGACGCTCTCAAGCATGTGATGCGCCAAAACCCGGACGTCATTTTGGTTGGCGAAATGCGGGACTTGGAAACGATTCAACTCGCTATCACCGCCGCAGAAACCGGGCACCTCGTGTTTTCCACCCTTCATACGGTGGACGCCGCCCAGACAATGGACCGGATGATCGACGTATTTCCCCCCGAGCAGCAGGCGCAGGTTCGAACGCAGCTCAGCGTCGTTATTCAAGCGGTGCTCTCTCAAACGCTGATTCCAACTACGGATACCAAGGGAAGGATTGCGGCGTTTGAAGTAATGATCGCAACTCCGGCTATTCGTTCCTTGATTCGGGAGGGGAAGACTCACCAACTGTATTTGGACATTCAAACGGGTGGCGAACTTGGAATGCAGACTCTTGACGGCCACCTCCTTCAGCTGCTGCGCGAAAACAAAGTGGACTATGAGCACGCCCTTTCCAAGTCTTCCAACGCTCAGGACTTTCAAAAGCGGGCGATGGCCCACGGTCTAGTTCCGGGAGGCACGCTTGGGCCGCATTAGGGAGCTGCTGATTAAGTGCGTCGAGATGGAAGGCTCGGACCTCCACTTGAAAGTCGACACGGGGCAGGTCTATGTGCGTGTCCATGGCGACCTCATCCATCTGGAGACGGAGGCCCATTTCGGCGAGGAAGCGTTCAGAAGCGACCTGTTTTCCATGCTTCGCCCCGAACAGGTCGAGAGATTCCAGAAGGACCTGGAGCTGGATTTCGCCTACGAGATCGCGAACGTGTCCCGCTTTCGGGGAAACGTCTTTCAGCAGCGCAACGTGATTCAGGCCGTTTTCAGAGTTATCCCTTACAAGGTTCAGTCGATGAATGACTTGCAGTTGCCGGGCGCCTGCTGGGACTTCATCGAGCGGCCCCGTGGATTAGTCCTCGTGACCGGGCCTGCCGGCTCGGGAAAGTCGACCACCCTGGCGGCGATGATCGATCAAATCAATCGGACTCAACGCGTGCACATCATGACCGTCGAAGATCCGGTCGAGTTCGTGCACGACAACCACGTCGCCCTGATAAACCAGCGCGAATTGGACGTCGACACCTTAAGTTTCAGCAACGCCCTCAAATATGTATTGCGACAAGACCCGGATGTTATCCTGGTCGGCGAAATGCGCGACCTGGAGACGATTCATCTCGCAATCACTGCGGCGGAAACCGGACATCTCGTTTTTGCCACGCTTCACACGGTGGACGCGGTTCAAACGGTCGACCGCATCATCGACGTCTTTCCAATCTATCAGCAGCAGCAGGTTCGAATGCAGCTTTCGGTCAACCTGGTAGGTGTGGTTTCTCAAACCCTCGTCAAGCGGTCCGACAGCCGTGGCAGGACTGCCGCATTCGAAGTATTGGTTGCCACCAGCGCAGTTCGCAACCTAGTTCGAGAGCGGAAGCTTTACCAGATTAACTCGATCATCCAGACTGGGGCCCGAGCCAAAATGCAGACGCTCGATCAATCCCTGGTTTCGTTGGTGGATCGTGGCCTCGTCTCGGTCGACGAAGCACGTTTGCGTGCCAAGGACCCGTCGGAATTTGATCGACTGCTTGCACTGGTTCAGGCCGGCTCTGCCGCCTATCCCTCCCAAGCCCCGAACGGCCCTACGAGGCCACCTATCAATGGGGCTGCCGATATTCAGAAGGCTTCCGGAGTGCGCGGGCAGCCGAATCGTCCTTCCTTCAGGAAATAATGTGAAGGACACGGTTAAGCTTATCAACGAAGACATCGTAGTTTGCCGCCTGTGCCCGAGACTTGTGGCCTGGCGGGAGTCCGTGGCACACGATAAGCGAAAGGCGTTTGTCAACTGGGAGTATTGGGGTCGGCCAGTGCCGGCCTTCGGAGACTCTGAAGCCACTCGCCTAATCGTGGGCCTCGCCCCTGCCGCTCATGGCGCAAACCGCACCGGCCGTATGTTCACGGGCGACCGGAGTGGGGACTGGCTTTATCGGGCTCTTTATAAGGCAGGGGTCGCCAACCAGCCAACTTCGGAGCATGCGGAAGACGGGTTGACCTTAAACGGCGTCCTCGTCACAGCGAGCGTTCACTGCGCCCCGCCAGACAATAAGCCCTCGACCTCCGAGATGGATAATTGCCGACGGTACCTGGCACGGATTCTGGCTATGCGCAGGTGGGATAGCATTCTATGTCTGGGCGGCGTAGCGTGGAACAACGTCCTGAAAACGCTTGGCGAAGTAAAAAGGCCGCGCTTCTCTCACGGAGCGAGCTTTGTCGACTCTCATGGGACGAGGATAGTCGCGGCGTACCACCCTAGCCAACAGAACACTTTCACCGGTCGCCTTACCGAAGGAATGTTAGACAATGCCATAAGCGCTTTTCTGACCAACCCGTAAGTGGCGCATCCTGGGGCACTTATCAACTGGTTTTTGAATAGCACAAATTGTCAAATTTGCTCTTCCGCTCTACTTCAGAATCTAGCGTGATCTCAATCCACTGCTTCGCAGGTGCACCATGCTAGGAAATTGTCTCAAAGTCCTTTTCTTCGTCACATGTCTCGCCGGAGTCGCGACGACGATGGCATCGGAGTTGCTCGTCAGCAACTATTTTGGAAACAACGTGGCCCGGTACGACCTCAAAACTCGAAGGTTCATGGGGACGTTTTCAGGCGGATCGTTGAAGGGTGTACTCGCGACCCGAATCGGGCCGGATGGTTTGCTTTACGTTTGCAGCGAGTCCAACAACACGATCCAGAGGTTCAGTCTGGCAAGTTTCCGCTATGTGGATACCATCCTGTCGGGGCGTGGGTTGAACCATCCGACCGGGATAGCTTTCGGTTCCTCGGGGACGATGATCGTGGGGAATTTTGAAGACAGTTCCGTTACGGCTTTCGGCCCAAATGGCGGATTCCTCAACACGCTGGTAGCGTCGGGGGCCGATGGTCTGAAGGGGTGCGACGTGGGCATCGTAATTGGGCCCGACGGGAAACTGTACGTGCCCGGCTTCGACTCGAATTCGATTTTGAGGTTCGACCCGGCGACCGGCTCGTTTATCGACACCTTTATTCCGGCCGGGAAAGGCGGGCTGTCTCAGCCTCGAACGATTCTGTTCCGCGACAACAAGGTCTGGGTGACGAGCGACAACGGTAACAAGGTTTTAAGATATGGTCTCGATGGTTCATTCATCGACGAGTTCGTGGCGTCGGGCGCCGGAGGCCTTAAGGGCGCAACCGGAATGGTTTTTGGGGGTGACGGATTCCTTTATATTAGTTCGTGGCGAAACAACAAGGTTCTGCGTTTTAACGCGAAAACAGGGGCCTTTGTGGACGTTTTCATCGATTCGCTATTGAGCGGGCCAACCTTCCTCACAATCGCTCCCTAAAGCTCCGCTCGAACGCGGAACCCTATTTGCCGAAGGAGCGGTAACTTGTGGTGTTGTCCGAGCCGCCGATTCAACGTTCCGTTCTTTATCAACACAAAGCGTTGGCGCGTGTCATCGATGAGGTGTTGAGATCGCCTTGCGGAACCACGCGCGTGACCGCCGTTGCAAGATCGGCAGGCTTTTCACGGTTTCATTTGACTCGACTCTTTCACAAGGGAACGCATGAAACCCTGACTCAATTTCTAACGAGGGTTCGCCTCGAGCGCGGCGCCTTTATGTTGCGACATTCACGCGACACGGTGAGGGTTATCGCGGCGATCAGCGGATATCGCAGCCAGGAGGCATTCTCGAGGGCGTTTAAACGTGCGTATGGCTGCCTGCCCACTGTGTTCAGGAACGGCACGCAAGATTGGCCGCTTCCCGCGAAATCCGGCTTACACTGGAATCCAGATTGGATTCGAATTTCATCGAAGACCCGGTGGGGCGACTCGGTAGTATTTTGCGAACGCAGATTCGCTTGTGTTTGGCGAACCGTAAGAAGCTACTCCGAACTGGACGCCTCGTGGCTTCTGTTGGCCCAGGAGTTCGAGCGGGAGATACCCGAAAAGGCAACCTTCGTGACTTTGTACCTGGATAATCTGTGGACTCATCCGGAAAGCAATACGATGCGGGCGGACATCGGTTGGCTTTGCGACGGCTCGGATATTGCGCCTCCCGGGATGCGCATAGTCACTATCCCTCCAGGAAACTACGCGATTTCGCGCTTTGTGGGAAGGGCCGACCGACACAACTTGTGGAGCTATATGACTGGGCGATATGGCTCAGAAAAGGGCCGTGGCTCTAAGCCAAGATCTTACGACGAGTACGACCGCCTACCCATCCCTTTTCAGGATGCTCAGACTCGCGCGTTTGTCGCATCAGGGCGCAGTTCCGTGGTCGCATGTTGACAAGTTGCGGCTCAGGGTTGGCGGATCATCGCACAAAATATCAAATTTATGGCGGGCGTTGCGGGCATCATCCATAGATGCTGGTTCTTATCGCCGCAATCGCCCTCTTGAGCGTGCCTCCCCGAGACTTTTCCATCCTGTTTATCGGGAACAGCCACACACGGGTCAACGATGTACCAGGAACTGTAAAGTCCCTTTTGGAAGCGACGCCTGGCGTGGGACATGTCACCGTGAGGACGAGGCTCGTCACCCTGCTGAACGGCCTGGCGCCTCAACAGGTACAGGCCGAGTTTAGCAGGCAGACCTACAACGTTGTGGTTCTCCAAGGAGCTTCGCTAAGCTCGTCTCATCACTATTACTATTCTCAGGATGGGGGCATTGCCGTTGCGAAAGCCGCGCGTGCGCTGGGGGCAAGGGTCCTGCTGTATGCAGAATGGTCTCGGCGCGGCTGGGACGAGTCCGATTTTATCGTCGATGGCTATAGAGAAATTGCAACGCCGACGAACGCGGAAATCATCGACGTGCCCCACGTGTTCGACATCGTGCATAAGCAATTCCCTACCGTGGAACTCTGGCAACCCGACGGGAATCATGCAACTCCTGCAGGCTCCGGAATTGCCGCTCATACGATCTACCGGTGGATCTTGGGCCTCCCCCAAAAGGGCGTGCCGCCAGTTCCTCAAAACGGCGAGCCGAGCTTCCTAAAGGTTGCCGACGCTGCGGCAATCAACGCCTACCGCAGGTGGCATCCGCAACCTCAGCCGGTGCGAAAGAAGAATTCCACTTCGAAGCGGCCTGCGCGGCGCCATACGGCCACCCAATGATCGTAGACTCCCTGAAAAGCAGCATTGCGACTTGTATTGAACGAAGCACTATTCTTGATGAAATCGGAGGAACGGTAGAACCTCGCCAACCGAACGGCGCCGCGAGAGGCCTGCCAACCGCAAAATGATTATCGGAGCACTTATTTTCTGGACACTTGCATCGGGGGAGCAACCCGCCCAATTTCGAGGCAACCCACTCCATACAGGGGTCTATGAAGCGCCGCGGGTCAACCCCGTGGGGCACTTGAAATGGAAGTTCCACACCAACGGGCGTGTGATTTCAAGTCCTGCGGTTGAGAACGGCGCCGTCTACTTTGGAGCAACCGATGGAAGGCTTTACGCTGTCGAGGCGCAAGGGGGTGCGCTACTTTGGAAAGCCCGGATGGAGGCGTCGATAACTTCTTCGCCTGCGGTTAGCGGCGACCGCGTCTTCTTCGGCTGTTACGACGGCAATTTCTATTCGCTGGATAAGAAAACTGGCAAAACCCTCTGGACGTTCAAAACAGAGGGAGAGCGAAGGTTTATAGGGACGCGGCTACACGGCAGCGAACCCCGGGCCGAGGCGATGCCCGACCCGTTCGACTGTTTTCTTTCGTCGCCTACGGTGGTGGATGGCACGGTTTACTTTGGAAGCGGAGACGGCAATGTCTATTCTCTCGATGAGGCCACAGGCGCGCTTAACTGGAAGTTCAAGACAGGCGACGTCGTTCACGCATCGCCTGCGATCGCTAATGGCGTTCTATACGTTGGCAGTTGGGATACCTACTTTTACGCGCTGGACGCGAAAAGCGGGCAGGTCCTATGGAAGTTCAAAACTGGCGAGGACCCCGATATTCATAATCAGACCGGTATCCAATCCTCCGCCGCCGTCGCGGACGATACCGTCTACTTTGGATGCCGGGACTCCAATTTCTATGCGCTGGATGCGAAGACCGGAGCTAAGAAATGGCAGTTCGATAACAAAGGCTCGTGGGTGGTCGGATCTCCCGCGGTGCGCGACGGAAAGGTATTTTTTGGGACCTCTGATACCTCGCTTTTCTATGAATTCGATGGGGCAAGCGGTTCGCCGGTCTTCTCCATGGAGTTTCATAAGTGGCCCCTGTTTTCCTCTCCTTCGATCGCAGGCGATCGGCTGTATATAGGCTCGAACGAAGGAAAGCTTTACTCGATCGACATCGCTGGCCACAAACTTGCCTGGACGTTTCAAACAGAGGCTTGCAAGAGCCATGCGCGGATTTACCGGAAGGACGACGGAACCCCGAACTACGAGGCAGCCTTCTCGAGCAACTTCTACGACGACATGATTGTCGGAGTCAACAAGCTGTATGAGATGGGTGCGATCCAATCTTCACCGGTCATTTCCGGAGGGAAGATTTACTTCGGCAGCGTGGACGGCAATGTTTATGCCCTTGAATAAAGAGTGGGTGCTTCGATCGTGTTGTTCTAGATGGTGAGCTTTGTCTTTGCATCCATGGAGCAAATCTGGCAGAATCCGGCAGTTTCTAACAATACGATCCGCTGGATTCAAGCGCCGGCCTACCAAGTTAAAGTGGATTCGAGGTTCAAATATGTAGGGTCGGTTTCGTTTCGGATTCGCGACGTCGCCGAGGGGTGCCGCTTGGTATTTGTCGACGGTGAGGACAGGACGGTCAAACGACTTTTTATCGTTCAGTGCGAGTCGATATTGCCGTCAAGTACAGCGACCTACAAGTATCGACTCAAGGATGAAATCGGAGGGGAGCGGTTTCTTTGTTACGCCTTTGCGTACAGCAATGCCATAACTGCATTAGACAACCCAAACGACGAGGCGGCGGTCACCGCAAACTTTCTAAGAGGCCTTGGGATCGACATCCCAGATTTGCTGATCGGCTCAAGGTTTGCGACCATCCCAGACCTCGCCAAGAAGCACGAGTTGATCCTGTTCTACTTCGAGCCCGTGCCAGCCGGGTTAGGGCTAGGCGATCTGTATAGCGGAGAGATTTCGACCGCGAAGATGCACGACTTATCCCCGGAGTATTTGGCGAGAGGTCGAGCCGTCTTCTCCATTTCGCCTCGCCCCCCTGGTGAGTGACGCCAATCCTTCGTGACCAATCACCGGCTAACCCCAAGGCTCTCTTCAAAACCACACATCAAGTTCATCGCGTGAACAACTTGTGCGGCGCCGCATTTGCCTTCCGGCGCGGACATTACCTGAACGGTCAGGAGGCTCTCGCCTTCGTCAGGCGCTAAACGAAGGCGGTAAGCGGCAAAGGGTCGGTCTTCGACGAGGTTGGCAACCCAAGGGCCGTCTTCGATGCGCCTGACGAAGAATGAGGACCCGTAGATACCATCGTAAAGAGCGTCCAGTTCGTTCGGATCTTCCGGGGACGAGATAGCGCTCATGAATACGGCCGATAGAACGGGCGACTCTCGCGGTTCGTCCAACCCGGTCGTCACGCCAGATTCCCATTCGACGGATTCCAGGGCAATTACAATTGAACTCAGATTCGACTCAAACGAGAAGAGCACCGCTGGAGGCGCCTTGAGGATTCCAGCCCGAATCAGCGGACCGACGGCGATGAGTGCCAAGGTCCCCTCGGGCGACGGAACGGAGCACTCCTCCGCGCAGACCAATGGGTTGTTGTCCATGATCTCCAGGAGGCCGAAAGGCTGCACGTCCGGCCGGTTCTGCCAGACCCTCCGAGTTTTGCCTTCTTGGACAAACTCGACGACGGCATCACACGGCTTGTTTTGGATGTCGACATGTGGGTGGCGGGCAAGCAAGGCTCGAACCGCCTCAGAACCGGAACGCGCCGTCACCCGCATGTTCGCATCATTGCCTTGCCATTGCCATCGATAAGGTCATCTTGGGCGGATTGCCGCCTGGCGATGGCTTTGCGCCCGGAGAGGACATGCTGAGGTTTGTTTGCGTGCTCCAGAGCGAGCCGTCCTCAACGAGAATGTAAAGGGTGCCTGTGCCGTTTGTATCTGCCTGGCCTACGCTTGCCAACTGAACGCTGATTTGGGCAGCTTTGTGGCCCAGCACTTGCGACATCTTCAGGAACTTGTAGTGCGCCTTGATGGTGGTATTGCTGCCCATCGGCTGGCCCGTCGTCGAGCCATCCCAGGAATCACCGACCTTGATCGGGTTGGTCGGAAAAAGGACCGACATTTGGGGCACATTTCCTTCGCCCTTAACCTTGCCCAACATGTCTTGATCAAACTTATAGTTCTGAGCGGGCAACACGATGTGCTCCAGATGTGGGCCGGACTTTAGGGGGCCGAAAACCACCGTCATGGCGCCCGTCTTGCCGTTTACACCCTTGACGGTTTCGACGAAGGGACCCGTCACCGAAATCGGATCCTGCCCGGGCCTGGTGATCCTCATATGCATCGTGTAGGAGAACGCTTTGCCTACCGTGTACTTGCACCGGAACAGATATTTACCGCCGTCAGTTCTAGTTATTTGGGCGGGAGAACTCAAGCAGAGGCCTAACGTCGATGCTAACACCAACAGCATGACTCTGGCGCACCTGGATTTGTGGTCGTTTAGAGGCGAAGGGATACTCATGCCGAGGTTTGTTTTGTAAGCATGGCACAGCATTTGGCAGAGGCGCCGATTGCAGGCTATTCGACCTTGACGAGCTTGACCCTGAGTATTTGCACGAGGTCCAGGCTAGGAGGCTTGATGCCTGCGGTGTATTCCTGGATTGCCGCGCCTGGCCCCAATCTTAACACTCGGATACCTCCTTGCCTCATGCCCTTCAAGCCCAGTTCGATCGCTGGATAAACTTTGTCGGTTCCAATGGTCCAGGTGAGGTCGTTGCTGTCGATTTCGCCGCCTTTCAAATCGTTAATGGTGTAACTGATCGTTACCTTCTTTCCCGGCCCCGCCTCGGGCCCATCACCTTTTTTGAGATCGTCGGTCAGCACGTCGGCTTCGCCGCCCGCCGGAATCACGTCCATAAGTTTGATGTGGAAAAAGAGGTCCGAGTTGGCGGGGATTTTGCCGTTGTCCTGGTTGCCATATCCCAAACTGGGAGGCACCGAAATATTTCTTTCACCGCCCACGACCATGCCCAGGAGGCCTTGGTCCCACCCTTTGATCACCTCTCCGCCGCCAACCGTGAAGGAGAACACCTTCTGACCGGTTTGTTCGTTGGAGTCAAAGACCGTTCCGTCGGCCAGCTTGCCTGTATAGAGAACGTAAGCGCGATCGCCGTTTTTGACCGGCGCTTTATGGTCGAACTCTCCGCCATCGCCCTTCGATATATCTACTATCTTCAGGCCGGTCAGGCTGGAGCCCTGGTTACAGCCGGCAACGACAAAAGCAAAAAGTGCCAAGAGCGCGAGGGACTTGCTCATATGCATAGACTCGGAATTTACCATTGGTTCACGGACACCTTAAAGGTCACTCCCAAATAACGAGTTCAAGCGCTTCAAGGTTCCCCTCGCCAACCCTCTTGGTACAATGACCAGTTCGATGGCCAGAAAACAGTCTAAGCCTGATGCTCCGGCTCCGCCCAAGACGATCCAGAATCGTAAGGCGAGGCATGATTACGAGTTGCTGCAAACCTTCGAAGCGGGCATTGCTCTCGCTGGATCGGAGGTCAAAAGCATCTGGCTTGGTCGTGCCAACCTTACGGACGCCTACTGCTTGGAGAAGGGCGGTGAGCTGTGGATTGTGAACCTGGACGTCGAACCGTACGAGCATAGCTCGCATTTTCAACCTGAGCGCCGCCGCGACCGAAAGCTCTTGCTCCACCGGAAGGAAATCGAGCTTATCGCACGGCGTTCCCTGGAAAAGGGGCTGACCATCATTCCAACCAAGGTTTATTTCAACCACGGAAAGGTGAAAGTCGAGATATCTCTCGCCCGAGGAAAGAAAAGTTACGACAAGCGCGAACAGATCGCCAAGGACGACGTGCGCCGGGAAATCGAGCGAGCCCGTTCGGAACGATTCTAAAGAAAGCCCTAAGCTCTCCTTGCGGAAAAGCCGACAAAAGATACCGTGGATGCGGAAATTGGATCATCCCACGTAATCAAAACGGGGTCGCCGGTAAGCGTGGTGTTTTACGTCGGCGGGCAGCCCGTCGCTTTGGCCGCATCCGTATCGAAAGCTAGCCCAGTAACCCTGCTGACCACCGATCGCAGCGCCCTCCTGATGGAAGTGGGAAAGCGTGCTCTACTGATTTTGCAAGAAAGGGGTCAGTTCGCAAAAGCCGAAGCTCAGGTCACAAGCTGTGAGCCATGCTCGGACGGTTGGAAGATCGAGGTTGGCCAGTTTGGTTGGGAAGAGGTCGACCGGCGCCGCTATCCTAGACATATCCTTCAGATTCCAGTGGTGGTAAAAGCCGTCCTGGAGCGCGATGGAAGCGCCCAGCTCAAGTACGTTGCCGGAGAAACCATCGACATTAGTCTTGGAGGCGCCTGGATCACGGCCGAGGACGTATTGGTTCCCGGCAGCCTCGTCGAGTTTCAAGCCGAACTTGGCTCCGGCGGCCACCTCCGAGCCCTGGCGATAGTGGCCTGGAACGCCGAGAAAGTTGGCGTTGGACTCGAGTTCGTCGATTTCCTGGGCGGCTCGCGCTACTATCTGCACAGTTTCCTCAGCAAAGCAGCTTAGTGGGCTTCGACCTGACAGTGGGTAGTTGGCCGAACCTCCTCGGGACCGCCAGACCCGTCTGACTTGTCCGTCCAGCTCATCAACGTCACACGTCGCTATCTACGCGACAACCAAACCCGCCATCCAGTCGCCCTCGAAAACGCGCACGGCGGGGCCTTCCATGAGGACTTCCCCCGAGTCAAGATATTCGATGGTCAGTTCGCCTCCCGGCAGGATTATCTTGGCCTTCCTATCCGCTTTGCCCGAAAGAAACGCGGCGACCCCTACCGCGCAGGCGCCAGAGCCGCAGGCGAGCGTTATGCCGGCGCCACGCTCCCAAGTGCGCTGCTTCAAGGTGGTTCGGTCGAGAACTTGAACGAAGTGAACGTTTGTTCGGAACGGAAAGAGCGGGTGATGTTCTAGTACCGGCCCGATTCTTTCCAGCGGCACACTGTCCACGTCTTCAGTGACGATCACCAAGTGTGGATTGCCCATGGAGACGGCGGTTGCCGTGAAGGTGTGGCCGCATGCCTCGACGGTGGCGCCGATAAAGGTATCTTCGGGCGCTCCCATCATTCCGATGTCCCCTCGGGTTAAGGCAGCGTTTCCCATGTTCACGCGGATCCAATCGGGCTGCACCGGTTCAACCTTGACGTCGCGCGCTTCGACCTCCAAGATAAACGGGGCGAGCCGCTGGTGGCCATTCTCGATCAGCAATCGGGCGGCGCATCGCACGCCGTTGCCACACATGCCGCCATTGCTGCCATCCGGGTTCAACATAGTCATTCGGAAGGGTGCGCGGGAACCTCTCTCGATAAAGATCAGGCCGTCCGCTCCAACGCCCTTATGCCGGTCGCAGAGCCGTCGCGCGAGGGCGGCGGGGTCCTCTACCGGCTCGGGATTGGCTACTTGATCGATGAAGACGAAGTCGTTCCCAACCCCATGCATCTTGGTAAAGCGGATCATGCTGTTTGCCATTTTAGATCATGGATAGGACGCCGCGCCGTTGCAACGGATCTCCCGCTTTGCGCGGTTGTTCCGAAATTTGAACCGGCGATGACGCAGAGACCACAAGTTTGGCGGTGAGATTCCCGATGTATGATAACGCGACGGAGCCTTCATGAGAAGCATTGAGTGGCCGGGCGGCGTCGAGGATGCGGTTGAGGAGCTAAGGCGCCTGTGCGACGAGCGAGACGAGAGCCGATCCGAGTTATGGCAGGCGCTGTACGAAGGCAGCTTGGCCCACGGGGTCGATTCGATCGACGTGAATCTTGCTTGCCAGGTGTTTCTCCTCGGATGGGTGGTGCTTACCGGTGAGGGGCGGCATGAGGATGCCATCGCCGCTTTGGACATGCTCTTCTCACACTGCCAGTTTCAGACCCTGGGTTTCGGCGGCTACCTCATGTGGATCCGCGCCTTCGAATCCCTCATGTACTTGCGCCAGTGGGAGGAAGCTGCCGAAGGGTTCTTGGCGCTCCTTCCGCCAACATCAGGTTGGGATCGCAGCATTGGCATTGGGATCATCTTGGCCATTATTCGTTGCTTTTCCAAGCGGCGCGGCCTTCGAAAGATTCCGCCCGAGTTGAGGGCGGTGATTCAATCGGTGGCAAGGAGCGCCGGGTTTCCAGAGATGCCCGAGTCTGAAATGAACGTGCGCGGGCTTATCGATTTATGGAAACATTTATAGGGGAAGGGTGACCTCGCGGGTATAGTTCCCTTCGGACTCATGCCTGACCTTCTAGCTTCAAAGTTGATTCGCGACGTTCCCGACTTTCCCAAGCCTGGGATTCTTTTCAAGGACATCACGCCGGTGTTGCAAAGCGCACCCGCCGTTCAGGAAGCGGTGAATCTGCTCGCCAAGGACGCCAAGGCTCAGAGCGCCGAAGTGATCGTGGGAATCGAGAGCAGAGGATTCGTGTTTGGCGTGCCCGTCGCACTCGAACTTGGTATCCCGTTCGTGATGGCAAGGAAGCTAGGGAAGCTCCCATTCGACCGCATCACGGAGGAATATGCCCTCGAGTACGGCACCAACACCGTCGAGATGCACACGGACTCCGTCACGCCCGGGCAGCGCGCCTATATCGTGGACGACCTGCTCGCCACCGGTGGAACGGCGGCGGCAGCGGCGCGGTTGGTTGAGCGATTGGGCGGGGCGGTTGCCGGATTTGGGTTCCTCGTGGAGCTCACCTTTCTCGGCGGACGTGAAGTCCTTCTCGAGTATCCGGTTTTGGCGCTGATCGAGTATTAGGGGCGTCGCCAGAGGGTAATCGGTAAACCGTAAACCGAAACCCGAAAAACTGGAAGGATAAACGGCAAGACCTGTCCCGCTTTTTGCAGGTTCGCTGAGGCTGAATTACTGGACCCCTTCTCAAATCTCGGATAACCGTTTGTGCTCTTGTTTTCTCGCTCAAAGAGTTCTGGAACCTGCGCGCATGCTCCTCTGTTTAGGAATCTAGTACCCTTAGTGCCTTCCTCGCAATCCAGTAATCGCCAGCTTCCCACTTCCTCATTCGTTTTCAACCTATGCCCTTTCTTCTTGCCCTGATGGGGCCTACCGCTTCCGGGAAAACGGACCTAGCCGAGAGGCTTGCCGAGCGATTCGGGGCGCAGTTGGTCAATGCGGACGCCTTTCAGGTTTACCGGGGGATGGATATTGGGACCGGCAAGCCATCCGACAAAGTCAAATACAAGCTTCTGGACATCGCCGAGCCATGGGAGCAGTTTGGGGTGGGGGCATGGGTGCGGTTAGCGGCGGACGCTTTGGGGAAGATATGGTCCGAGGGTCGGCCGGCGATCGTGGTCGGAGGATCGGGTCTTTACGTGCGCGCTCTATTTGAGGGATACGACATCATGGGCGCCGCGCCCGACCCAGACACTCGCAGGCAGCTTATGGAGGAGGAGCAGACCTTTGGCGTCGCCGTTTTGTTCGAGCGATTAAGGCAACTCGACCCGGAAGCGGCGGGCAGAGTAGATTCGGCGAACCCCCGCCGGGTACTCAGGGCACTCGAGAAGGCCCTTTGCCCTTCGCCTCCAATACGACTCGAACTCCCCCCGTTTCAGCGATATAAAATCGGCATTGATCCGCCCGCTGAGGTGCTGATCGAGCGAATCGAGCATCGGTTGGACCACATGCTCGCCTCGGGATGGGTCGACGAAGTTCGTCGCCTTCGGGGAGATGCCCAGGTAAAGATTGATTCGCCCGGAATGAAGGCGATCGGCTACAGGACTCTCTGGGAGTTTCTTGATGGAGCAACGACCTTGGAGGAGGCGAGAGGGCTGATTGGAACGGCTACCCGCCAGTACGCAAAGCGGCAGCGTACGTGGCTGCGCTCCGAGCCCGGCTTGGAGACGTTGGAGTGGGGCGCGGGGATTGAGGGGATCGCGGGACGCCTAGTAAGTGGCTTCGCGAGTAAATAAGTGTTCGCGCTTAGCCTGGAGCGGGCAAGTCGGACGTTTCTGATCGGTCGAACTAGTCGGACAGGCAGATTATTCACTTTTTTGGAATCCTTGGCAGTGGCCCACTCTCCCGGACCAGCGAAGCCTCTCTGCCTTGCGCCAAACTCATTCGAATGATCAACGAAGAACGCCTTGTTACGCTGTTTAAAGATCTTTGCCTGATCAACGCGCCCGCCTTGGCCGAGGCCGAATGCGGCGAGTACGTCAAGCGCTACCTTGAGAAGATGGGGCTCACGGTGGCGGAAGACGATGCGGGCAAAGAGAACGAAGGGAACTGCAACAACCTCATCGCTTGGCTGCCCGCTAACAAGCCTGGCGTACCTCGTATCTTTCTTTCCGCTCATCTCGACACGGTCGAACCTACCGAGGGCTTGATCATCGAAGAGGTGGACGGCGTATTCCGAAGCAAATCCGACACCATCCTTGGTGCGGACGACAAGGGCGGAATGGCGCCAGCCATCGAGGCGGTGCATTGCCTGTTGGAGTCAGGAGAGCCGCATGGGGATGTGTGCCTGCTCTTCAGCATCGCCGAGGAGATTGGGCTCAAAGGCGCTGCTTCCGTGGACCTGAAACCGTTGAATCTGGATTTTGGATACGTGCTCGATACCGGGCCACCCGTGGGCAGCTTTGTCAATCGTACGGCTACCCACGACAAGCTTGACGTCACGATCATCGGAAAGCCGGCTCACGCAGGCAAGGACCCCGAGAAGGGAGTCAATGCCATTCAAGTTGCCGCAGCCGCCATCGAGGGAATGCGACTTGGAAGGATCGGTCCGGAAACTACCGCGAATCTCGGCACCATCGTCGGCGGGACCGCGACCAACGTTGTTTGCGCCAAAGTTCAGATTAAAGCCGAGGCGCGCAGTACCAGCGTTCCCGAGTTGGACGCCCAAATCGGGCATATGGTGCAGCGGTTCGAGGAGGCGGCGTCGCGATATGGCGCGGAAGTCGTAATCGAGCACGTCCGGCACTACGCGAGCTACCATGTCGCCGAACAAAGCCCAGTGGTTCAGATCGGCTTGCAGGCGAGTCGGGCATTAGGATTTGAGCCCGCGCTAAGGACGACGTTAGGCGGCAGCGACGCCAATGTTTATAACGCGAAGGGCGTTCCAACCATTGTTGTCGCCACGGGGATGGACAAGATTCACACCCACGAAGAGCTCATTTCCAGAGAGGATCTGGTGAATACAGCACGGTTGGCCTATAAAATTGTGGTGCAAACTGCATCATACGGTGCGTAATTGGGTTGACAAGCGTCACATAATGTGTGAGAGCCTTCTGGCTCAAAACTTGGGCTATGTCCAAAATCGTTCACGGAGGATTGTAATCAGTATGAATCGTAAGGTTCTCGCAATAGCGGTCGGAGGAGTCGCCCTAGGGGCTCTCGCACTACCTGCGGCTGCACAGACGTCAAAGCCAATCGGCTTGTCGATACGCGCAGGTGTCGACTTTCCAACAAGCAATGGAAACAGCAACACGGTGCTCTTGGGCGTAGGGCTTGAATATAACCTGTCCAACTTGAGTCCGGGTTCCATGGGGCTGGGTTCCGGTGGCCGCATCACGCTTTCCGCCGACTATTACGGCAAGAACAGCGCCTACGTTCTGCCGGTCTTGCTGAACTATGTCGGTACGGCCAACGAGTTCTACTACTCGCTCGGCGCCGGCCTTGCCTACAGCAACGACTCGGTAAACAAGAACTGGAACTTTGGCTATTCGGCCGCGATCGGCATCAACTTCTCACAGAGTCAGACGCCGTTCTTCCTCGAAGGAAGGTTCTTTGGCAACAGTGATTCCCGATTCAACGCGATTGGAGTCTATTTGGGCGTTCGTCTCTAAGACGATCGTGCTCGCAAGATCGGAGGCGGCCTGCAAGAAGCGATTGCAGGCCGCCTTCTTGTTCAGATTGAACACTGGCCGGGTTCGAGCGTCCATTAAAACAGGATATGGAGCTTAGTATCAGGGCCAAGATATTGAACAGCCACTCAGATCAAGCGTCGGAACTTGCGCTTGTCGAAAGGTGCCGCAACCAAGATTCTGAGGCGTTTGGCAAAATTGTGGACGCCTATCAGCACCGGGTGTATGGCTTCGTCAAACGCATGGTGTCGGACCCGGAAGAGGCTACCGACATATCACAAGAAGTTTTCATCAGGGCCTATCAAGGGTTGGGCAGGTTCGATGGCCGCTCTTCCCTCAGGACCTGGCTCTTTCGGATCGCCTACAACCTATGCGTCGATCGGGCCCGCAAGGCGGACCGTTCGCCACAGGAATCCCGTTTCGAATCCGCCGACGAAGACCAGCCGATGGATTTCCCCGATCCCAGATGGGATCCCGAGTCTCTACTCTTGGGTGTAGAACTCTTCGCCGTGGTCGAGGCGGCAATTGGTTCCATGAGCGAAAAGCTGCGTTCCGTTTTGCTTTTGCACGACCGGGAAGATCTGGCCTACGAAGAAATTGCCATGGCCCTTGATTTGCCGATTGGAACTGTGAAAAGCCGATTATTCCTTGCAAGGGCGCATTTGCAGCGAGCGCTAAATGGCTACATCGCCGGCGAGGTGAAGCAATCGTGAGGGATTTCAATTTCAAGAAGACTGGCGGGATCGGGGACGATTTGGGCTTTTCGAAAGCTCTGGAGTCCGAGTCCCAGGGCGCCGTGCGCCGAATTGTTAAATCGTTGCCGGAGGACACGCCGAGTCTTCACTGGAGAAGCTCGCTGAATGAGCGAATTCTAGCGTTAGGGCCAGTCAAAAAGGGGCTCACTTCGCTAGGTATTGCATTGCGGGCACTTGCAGGCGCCGGACTGGTCGGCGCCTTGGCGCTTAGCGTCGTCTTCTGGCAGGCTCGAACCGATTCAGGCGCGACTGCCAAAGCGGCCGATGGAAAGTCTCTCGCAGCGACCTTGATCACGGAACATCGAGACTCCGTCGAATCGGGAGAGATTGCGGGGCCAGGCATCAGCGGCAACGAGCAAGATGGCGCATTCACGAGCTCATCATTCGACAGAGGACAGGATTCAGGCCTGGACGCCCTATGACTCTGCGGCGCGCGCTGCTGATATGGATCGGTTTCACTTTAGCTTGCGCCGCCTTCGGACAGCCGGCGGTAAGCACGCGGTCCACTGCTGTGGTGGCTGCCGTGCCCATCGTCTTCGCTCGAGCCATTTCGGCGGGCGATCATCTTCGGTACGCCGGGGAGCGCCTCGTCCAAATCCGAGAAGGGGCCGACCTGAAGGCTCATAACGAACTGGTGATCCAAGACGGCTGCAACACCCGGGTGTGGTTCACACCCGACTCGCCGTTTTATGGCCAGGTCGTGGTAGAGACGGCAAAGGAACGACGCCATTTCTATCCAAAGCGCAACGTGATCGAGGTGCTACCCCCAAAGAGGGAGGATGCCTACACAAGGCTTAGGCAGTGGGTACAGCATCCAGGTCCAAATATCCGATTGACTTCGAGTCGCGGTGAAACAGTTGCAGGCCGCCAAACCAACCTTGGGGTGGTCAGCGACGCGCGCGGCAACGTGCGCCAGCGCCTATGGATCGACGCACAAACGGGCATGGTGCTGAAGCGAGAATTGCTCGACGACGTTGGAGACAGAAGAGACTATTTCGAATTCACAAAGATCAACTACAGCCCAACCATCCTCGCTGACGACTTCAGGATAAATGTGAAGGGCGCCCAGATAGTTACCCTGAGCGACAAAGTGCGGATAATGGCTGGCCAGCGGCATATGTTGGACCTGGTTCTCCCCGTGTCCACCGGGTTCACCCTCAACGGAGTCAACATGATTCATCCCCAAGGGCTTGACGTGCTGCACGAGTCCTACACCGGGCCGCTGGGCAAGCTCTCGCTGTTCCAAGTGCAGGGCGCTGTCGATCAGCAGTCCTTTGGACCTACCAATACTCGTGGAGTTCAGCTTTACGGTTGGCAGATGAGCGGCAAGAGTTTTGCCCTCGTTGGAGCCTATCCAGCGGCTGAACTTAGGGAGCTGGCTCAACTGCTCAGCGGCCCCCGAAACGGACCCTGACCCTGTTACGTCATAATCCTACAAGTGGCGGCCAAGACGACTGCAGCCGATAACAAGGTCCCGACAAGGACAAGGAAGGCCGCTCGAAAGCGACCGTGGGTCAAAGCGCTCAAGATTTCCTTATGCGTGATGTCCCTTGTGCTCATTGCCGGAGCATCTTGGGGCGGACTCGTCTGGCTAAACGCCATCAAATGGGCCGACGAACAGTTGAACAACAGCCTTCAGGCGAAGCTTGGGAGCTTCGCTTCGGGAAGCTCGACGACCATGTATGCCCGCGACGGGAAGACCGTTCTCTACACCGCTAGCGACGAGACGCGCGACCCGATCGAGCACTTTAAGGACATCCCTGCGAACGTGATCCACGCCACCCTCGCGGCAGAGGACCAGCGGTTCTTCGAACATAGCGGCATCGACTACTATTCGCTCGGTCGCTCGATCGTCACCGACGTGAGGGAGAGACGGACTGCTCAGGGCGGCAGCACCATCACCATGCAGTTGGTGAAAAGACTCTACACTAGCCCCGAGAAGAGCTTCAGCAGAAAGCTTCACGACGCGGCCCTGGCCGTGGAGCTGGAGAAACGCCTCACAAAGCAGGAGATCCTGAAGGACTATCTCAACGAGGTTTATTACGGCGAAGGGGCCTATGGCTACAAAGCGGCGGCCGAGGTTTACCTTGGCAAATCAGATCTCAAGAAGCTGACCATTGCCGAAGCCGCGCTCTTGGCCCGCCTCGTGCGGCTTCCGTCCCATGAAAACCCGTTTAAGGACCTCAAGAAGTCGGTAGAGAACCGCAACGACGTGCTCGACGTCGAGCTCAAGATGGGTTGGATCTCACAAGAAGAGTGCGCGAAGGCCCACAACGAAAAAGTGCACTTGGCCAGAGTCCATTTCGGTAGCGGCGAAACAATCTATCATGCGCCTTATTTTGTTCGCTATGTGATGGATTGCCTGAAGAAGGACATGCCCGAGGTGGATTTCAAGGGCGGCGGCTACACAATCGAAACAACTTTGGACCCAGCACTGGAGAAGGACTCGGAGCGCGAGTTGAAGCGCTATATCGGCATGTACCGCCGTTGGAAGATCACAACTGGCGCCTTCGTGCTGATGAACTCGGATGGCCAGATCTTGTCGATGGTCGGCGGCCTTGATTTCCAGAATCATCAGTACAACGCGGTTGTGCAGGGAAAACGCCAGCCTGGATCGAGTTTCAAACCAATCGTCTATGCGACCGCGCTTTCCACCGGCGCCATCAGCCCGAACGAGGGCATATCGAGCGCGGCATACCACTACGTCGATCCAAATTCGGGCGAAACTTGGGATCCTGTGAACGACAATGGTTTTGGGGGCACGGTAAGCATTACGGCGGCTATAGCTGGTTCCATTAACACGTGTGCTGCCAGAGTTATGGAAAAAGTAGGCCCGGACACCGTGGTTTCCTATGCTCACGACGTCTTCGGCTACACCTCCACGCTGGAGCCAATAATGGCCCTTTGTCTTGGGTCCGACGCCGTTTCCCCCCTGGAGCAAGCTCAAGCCTACAGCATCTTCATGCTGCATGGAGACAGAGCCACACCTTACGGAGTCACCCGCATTTTAGGGCCGGATAATCAGATTCTGAAGACTTATGATCCGGATATTCACCGCAACATGCTCGATCCTAACGTGGCGGCGCAAATGGATATCTACCTGAGGGCGGTCGTCACCGGTGGAACCGCGCGCAGAGCCTTCCCAGTCGAAGACGCCAGAGGCAAGACTGGCACAACCCAGGATAACCGCGATGCCTGGTTTTGCGGATACACGAACAACTTGCTCGGCATTTGCTGGGTCTCCAACGAAGGCTACGACGAGGATAAGAAGCAGTACTACTACGACCCCATGAGTTCGGCCAGCTTTGGAGGCATCGTTCCAACCTTTATCTGGACGGCGATTATGAAGTCTGCCCAGGACAAGTACGGCAAGGGCGCACCCCCACCCGCGGCGGACAAGATTGTGCCCTCGGCTCAAAACTCGGACGACGACACGGACAAACCGATCAAAGTCAATTCCGCCGATAGCGACGATTCCAAAGCCGACACCACCGATGCCGCAAGCGGCAAGTCCGATATTCCATTAGACAATAAGGGTGGCACGCAGGGCGAGTCGGATGAAGACGACAGCAAGCCAACGCCTCCCAGACCCTCAACGCCGGATCAGCCAGCACCGGATCCTGCCGTGGCCCAACGGACGCGCAGAAGCCTAAGGGCGGCTTCTACCGAAACGGTAACGGTCGAGATTTGTGCGGACACCGGCCTCAGGGCAACCGTTTACTGCCCCGAAACCGTATCACGAGTTTACGTAAAAGGCGCCGAGCCCACCAAATACTGCACCAAGCATCATCAGTAAAATCTAACTTCATGTCGGTCATTCACGTACCGAAGCGTCCGGAAGTTGGCGTTCGGCAGTTGTTGCCGATCGTTCTTCTAATCTTGTCGCTGGTCGCTCTGTTCCTCCGCCTCTGGTACCTCCAAGTGGTGAAGGCGGCGGAGCTTGCTGAACGGGCGGTGGCTTACGACAAGGACGTGGTTCCAAAGTTGGCCCCCCGAGGGCTCATCACCGACCGAAACGGCAAGCTCCTCGCCGGCGTCCGCTCGGAGTGGGTAATAACGGCCGTTCCAGACGTGATCCGTCGAAATCCAGACGTGCTGCCGAAGGTGGCGTTGATGCTGGGCGCCGACGTCGACAAGCTCCAACAGAAAGTCGACAACGAGATGATGAAGAAGTTTCTGCCGACCCCGATCTATACCGGCGCCACGGTGGAGCAGGCCGCCAGGATCGCGGAGTCCAAGGACGAGCTTGGCGGAATCGACGTGGAGGAGCAACCCATCCGGTATTACACGGACGACACCGACTTCGCCCACGTTCTCGGATACGTTTGGACGCCGAACGACCGCGACCTGGCCAGACTCAAAAGAGGGGGGATCAAGCCGCAGGACTATGTTGGCAAAACAGGAGTCGAATCGTATTACGAAAAAGAGCTAATGGGCAAGCCGGGGACCGAAGAGATCGAGCTGGACGCTAAGAAGCGCCCCTTGCTCGTTATGGCGCGCGACAACCCGATCCCAGGATCAAAACTGAGGCTCACGATGGACGTCGACTTGCAGAAGCTTGCGATGGCGGATCTCAAGGAGGTTCAGCAGGAGTCACCAGATTCGGGAGGAGCGGTGGTGGCCATCGAGCCGAAGACGGGCGAGATTCTCTGTCTAGCCAGCAACCCAACGTACAGCGCGAATCAGTTCCTTCAGGGCATCAAGGCGGCCGACTACGACAATCTCGTCAAAGACCCGATGAAGCCCCTGTTCAACCGCGCGATCGCGGGCGGCTACTCGCCTGGCTCGACGTTCAAGATCGTTTCAACTCTCGCCGCCGCCGAGGCCGGAACGTTCCAGCCATATCGCACGGTCTACTGCCCTGGTTACTATCAGGTGGGCAACCGCAAATTTAAATGCCTCGGCCATCACGGCGCCATCCAGTACGAGGCTGCGCTCGAGAAATCTTGCAACACCTACTTTGCGGATCAGGCGGTGCGCACGGGGCCTGACGCATTGCGCGCCGAAGCGCTCAAGGTCGGACTGGGCCATCATTCCGGAATCGATCTTCCTGGTGAAAGCAGGGCGCTGGTGCCGACCGACGACTGGCTTCGGTCCGTTCAGCATCTGACCAAGGACCAGAAGCCTCAATGGTATCCGGGCGACACGGTGAACCTTGGGGTTGGGCAGGGAGAGCTCTCGGTTACACCGCTCCAGATGGCTGATCTGGTCTGCCTTGTGGCCAACGAAGGGATTTGCTACCGGCCCCACCTGGTGAAGACCGTTTATGCGAGCGATTCGTCCGAGCCCGGCGCGAACGAGGAGCGGGATCCCCTGTGGCAAGTCTCCGTTTCGAGTGACGTTTGGCGAGACCTTCAGCAAGCCATGATCGGCGTAATTGAGCGTGGCACCGGTCGCAAGGCGCAGATTCCTGGCCTGGTTTGGGCAGGGAAGACGGGAAGCACCGAGCACACGGGATTTGGGCAGAAGACCCACAGTTGGTTTGTTGGATACGCGCCTGCCGACAATCCGCAAATCGCTATCGCGGTTCTCGTGGAGCGATCGGGTCACGGCGGAGAGATTTCCGCGCCGATAGCCGCGCACATCGTAAAGGCTTACTTGGACAAGCTTAACGGTTTGTCCAACTCGACGAGGGCAGCATTGAACGTTCCCTCCGCGTCCGCCGCCCATTTGGCGTCCTTCTCGTCTTTATCAAGACGGTAGTAGCTTTCGAGCTTGCGCGCCCCATTGAGCGCTTCGACCAGATTATTGACGGCCTCTTTTGGGCCGCCTTGCAGCATGTTCCCACCGCTAGCCTGGCTCACGATCCACGGAACCGTCGTGTTCGCGTAACTCACAAATCCGTCGACAGCGGGGCGGAGCAGCGCAATGCCTTGGGCGCGGTCGTTCGTTTGGTCGGCAAGGTAGAGGCGGGCCTCGTAGGTTTCGATCGGCACAATATCAGGTAAGGCACGGGTTGCAAAGTAGGATGTCTGTTCGATGTCGATCATCTGCTGGGCGGTTTTGACCGCTTCTTGAGGCGTGGTTTGCTTCTCGATCTCCAGCTTGAGCTTGAGAGATTCCAGGTTGTTTGGGTCGAGTTTGGCGAGGCTGGCGTTCAGCGCATCGACCGCTTCTTTGCTTCGATTGGCCCGGGCGAGAACGAGCGCCAGGCGGTGATACCCGATGACCGTGGGGCCCTCGGCGATCGACTTCATTGCGCGGCTCAGCATCTCATCCGGAGTCTGGGCGGCGGGCACTGTGTAATACCAAACTCGCCAGTCGAACGGACAGTAGCTCTCCAGAGCAGAGGCCTCGGCGGGCACGGCGGCGGAGCGTGAGGCCAGATCCTGGAGAAAGCCCTCGATCTTTATCTGCAGCACGCCTCCGTACAGGGTTATCAGAGCGCCGATGGCGCTTGCGGCCAGCAACGTCACCCTAGCCGGCATGCGCAGCAACTCGGGAACGATGGCGTCCGCGCTGAGCGCCATTCCGATTCCAAGAAGGAGGAATAGCCCCAGACCAGTTCCAGAAAAGTACAAGTCGCAGTCCAACAAGTTATGCACGACTGCGGCAAGAACGGCGGCGAAGATGCCTGCGCGCAGCATGTTTTGCTTTTCCGGCAGCTTCCGGCTGCCCTTGAGCATCTCGTAAGCGCAAACGAGCAAAAAGGCGATCAGGGAAAGTGCCGCCAGCGGGCCAGCCTCGACCGCAAGTTGGATGAAGGAGTTATGGGCAAGCTTCGTTTCCGTCGTGTTTCCGGTGCGGGCGCTTTGAAATTGGTAAGTGCCAATCCCGTAGCCAAGCGGATTCTCTTTGATGAGAGTCCAGCAGCCCTTCCAAAGGTTGAAGCGGAAGCCCGCCGACTGCTCCGCGGTGGACATTGGGTTCAGGACGCGGTCAAGCGGCTCGGGCGCGGCGGGAGCTGCAGTCACGGGCGCTGGCGCACCGGTCGTCGCGGCAGCCGCGGGGGGCGGACTGGAATGAGACCACTTCTCGACCTTGACGAGGCCCAGGAAGAAGACGACGGCCAAGGCGAATGGAGCGAAGAGATAGAGCAACTTGATCCCAAGCCTCGAACGAACATAGACCCACAGGAAAATAAAGAGCACGAGACCGCCGAGCATCGCACCAGCTAGCCCACCCTTCGATTGGGTTATGAGAAGCGACGCGCCGATCAGCCCTCCCGCGAATAGGCAGAGGATGGCGGTCAGACGCGAGCTTGCGAGCCCCAAGCCGATCGCTACAAAGAGGCTCAAGACCAGCATGCCCGCAAGCGCGTTAGGGTCCTGCCAGTGGAACATGATTCGCCAAGTCGGATCGGGCTGGGAGACATAATCCCGCATTCCGCCCACCGCGGTGACGGCGCAGCCTGCAACAAAGGCGCCGCAAAGCAGCTTCGGCCCTTCTTGGCGTCCCACGATAGCGCACGAAGCGAGAAAGGCGACGCTATACATTGCCCAATCCGCGAAGGTAAGGAGACTCTGCAAATGATAGGCAGACAGCCCCAGGGAGAAGGCAGCGAACAGCACTAAGGCCCCAAGGGGCACGATGACCCCCATATGTGGCAACTGAGCCACCTGTTTGCGCAATACGGCAATCGCCACTGCGGCAAAGACGAGCAGATAGAGAAGACCATGGGCCAGCGTGCAAGCCTGGACTCCAAAAATTCCGTCCAACCCCGGTCTACCAGGGCTGGAGGCGACGTCGATGTAACCGCCAATAACGGGCGCCAGGAACATGGCCAATGCCAGCAGTAGGATCGGTGGTTCGAAGCGCTTCATTGCTTAAGTTTTCTTCCCAATGTATCTAACTTGTTCTTGGCGATAAACATCCCCGCTCTTAACGTTAGAGCAATCCCCGCAAAGCCGACGGCGAAGGGCCGGACGATAGGATTGAGCTTTGGGACCATGTTCTTTCTGTAAAACCGAAACATGCTTCGGTGGAAGCCGCCGATCATTCGGTTGGGCGCCTTGTCGGTGCTGCGGCCGATAGCGTGGGTTATAACGGCCTGGGGAACATAGACCACTTTAAATCCCGCGTCCCAGCAACGGTAGCACCAATCGACGTCCTCGGAAAACATGAAATATTTCTCGTCCAGAAACCCAACCTTGTCGATGAGTTCCTTACGGGCAAAGAGGGCGGCGCCCGATACCCAGTCGACCTCGGTGGTCTTGTCGTGGGGCAGGTCGGTCATCAAGTATTCCCGCGTGAACTTGTTTCCCGGAAAGAGCTTTCCGATTGGGGTGTTGCGAAAGAGTGCGGCCACCGGGTTCGGAAAGCGGCGGCAACTATATTGGAGGGAGCCGTCCGAGTTGAGAAGCTTGGGGCCGACGATGCCCACTTCCGGATGGCCTGCGATATATTCGATCAGGGTTTTCATGGCCCCCGGATGCACGATGGTGTCCGAGTTAAGCAGAAAAGCGTGCGGTGCTCGCCTGGCTTCGATGCAGCGGTTTTGGCCCCCTGTGAACCCTAGGTTTCGGCTAGATCTTATGAGGCGCACCCATGGGAAATCACGCTCGACCATATCGGGGGAGCCATCTGCCGAGTTGTTGTCAAAGACGATGACCTCGAAAGGGCCTTCCTCCCGAACGTCCTCGAGGCTGCTTAGGCAAATGCGTAGGTCCTCTACGGTGTTCCATGAACAGATTGTAATGCTAACCTTGAAATCCGTCATGCATGCCACGAGCCCTTACGAATGCGCCCAAGTAAACGAACCCGCGAAAAAGCGGCATAAACGGGGCCGTTCCCGGTGTTCTGTAGTGCTTTTCGAAGAAACGTACGAGACTTCGGTGAGATTCCCAGATCATGTTCTTCTTCACCTGCTTCGTGCTTTCCCCGCCAAAATGCTTGATCGTCGCGCTTGGGGAGTATAGACAATCCCATCCAGCATTTTTGAGGCGGTAAAGCAGATCGACCTCGTTGAAGAATATTGGAAACCCTTCGTCGAACGGCTTCTTCGGGTCGCCAACTGCCTCTAGCGCTGCTCTCCGAAACAGCAAGAACGTGCCCATCGGTTGCGGCGCAACCTGCTCTAGCTCATAGTCGAAGTCCTGAAGCCTGTAGGAGCCCAGCTTCGAGCGCCTGAACACTTTTCCCAGACCGGTGACGTCTCCCAGAACGCCCCTAAGCGTCGGGAATCCCCTCACGGAAGCCTGCACCTTCCCGTCGACGCCGATTTGCTTGACCCCCAACGCGGCTGCCTTGGGGTGGGCTTTGAGCACTTGGAGAGCGGCGTCGAAGGCGCCTTTCATGATCTCGGTGTCCGGGTTGAGCGTGAGCAGCCATTCGCCCTTTGCCGCAGCGAAGGCGAGGTTATTGCCAGCCGCGTACCCGGTGTTTTTACCGGGAAGAATCAACTCGACTTGGGGAAACTTCTCGGCCACCATCTCTGCGCTACCGTCGGACGAGGCGTTATCGACCACGATTACTTCGAAAGGCTCCGTGGGCGGTTGACTGTAGATCGAAGCCAAGCAGGCGCCCAGCAGGTCTTTGGTGTTCCAGTTTACGAGAAGGATGCTCAGCATGAAATCGACCGATGCGACGTCGAGCCGCCGCACATTGGGTTAGCGTGTAAAGTATGATCGTTTCTTTCGATCCAACCTTTGCCGTCTCGCGGGCTGGTAACTACATTTATGGGTTGGCGACCCCTTGTATAACTATCAGTATCGTTATTTGCCGATCCGCAGACGAATCCGGTCTTCCGAACGTCCTTAGATTCGCAAATCAACTTGTAGAAGCCCTGAAGAGGAGCCTCTAGAGCCGGTTGGATTGACAGGTGAAGCCCAAAGCCGGGTATCCTGTTAGGACCGCTAGAGGAAACGGACCCGGAGAGCCACATAATCCGATCCTCATAAAAAGCAGGGCCAGTAAAGGAGGAACTCTTGCCAAGCAAGAAATATGCTTTGGGAGCGTGTGCGCTATTAATTACCACCGCTTTCGGAAGCAACAAGACTTATACCGTCCATAAAGGCGATACAGTCGGAACGATCGCGAAGAAGTTCCATATAACCGAAACGACACTTACCAGCATCAATTCGCTTGGGCAGAAATTTCTGCACCCGGGAATGAAGCTGACGATCCCAAGCTCGGAAAGCAACGTCACCGAGTACACCATCGCTGCAGGCGACAACGATTGGGTTATTGCCCACCGATTAGGCGTTTCCATCGTATCTCTGAGGCAACTGAATCCCGATGCGGATTGGCATAGCCTGCAGATTGGCGACACTCTCAAAGTCCCAGGCAAGGCGAATCCCGAATCACCAAAGTTTAAATCGCGTTATGCCGTCGTCACCGCCGACAGCGCAACCATCAGAAGAGAGCCAAGCCAGAATGCCGACAGGGTTACCCTTGTCGACTCGGGCACCAAGGTGACCGTTCTCGACTACCAGCACGGGTGGTACCAACTGAAATTCCCGAAGGGAACGGTAGGTTGGATGCGAGGCGATCTTCTATCGGCTTCGAGCCCCGAAAAGCCCGAGTTGGTGGCAACCGTCGCCGCAAAGGCGAAGGCTGTCGCGAAGGCGCCGCCGAAGCTGGTCGCCAAGGTCGCAGCCAAGCCGCAACCCAAATTCGTTTCAAAAATGCCAGTGCCTGTGAGACCTGCGATCGCGCTAGCGTCCATATCGGACGGCAAGGGGCTTCCGGCGATCAAAAACATCGTGGAACAGCCTGCGGACGAACCGGTGAAAACAGAAATCGCGGCAAAGGCGCCGGTTGCCAAAAAGAAGAAGAGGACGATCGTGGCGTCGAACCTTGATTTAAGGGCCAAAGGCACCACATCCGAGCTTCTCAACAGAGCTTATCGCCTTCGAGGGACGCCCTATGTTTGGGGTGGTCTGACTTCCAGAGGTCTCGACTGCTCAGGCTTTACCACAACCGTATTCAAAGCGGTCGGCATCAGCCTGCCCAGAACGAGCCGTTCGCAATCGACGATCGGCGTAGCCGTCCCCCGCGGCCAGCTCAGGGCGGGAGACCTGCTGTTCTTCCGAACCCACCGCAGCGTGCGCATTAACCACGTCGGCATGTACATCGGCGAGAACAAGTTCATCCATGCCAGCAGCGGCGCCGGCAGAGTCCGGGTGGACAACCTGACCGGCTATTACGCCACGCGCTTGGCAGCCGCCAGACGCCTCCCAGCGGTTAAAACCGCCGACAACGCTCCCGCGCCGTTACCAGTGGATCCCCGCCCGGGCCACGGCAAGAAGGCGCCGGTCGCGGAAACGCCCAAACAGCCTGATCAAGAAGCGGCCAAGCCAGAGTCGCCAGACGATCAGTCGGAAGTAGGACCGTAGGGTCTTTGGACTCCGAGAGGCCCCGTTGCTTTGCAAAGCGGCGGGGCTTATTTGTTTTTTGGGTTCATGGAGCTTGCTGCTTAGATGCGAATAGATGATTCCGAGCCAAAAGACTGGGCTCATGAGGCCGCTCATACCCTGGACGGAACGAGTTGGGTGCGGAAACTGTTCAGCGTCCGAGCCTTTGCATGCCTTCTCGCCGGTTTCGCAGTCTATGTGATCGGATTCAGCATTTGGTTGAACGCTTACCGTTCCGGCGTTGACTCCCAGGTTTTGTCAGGAGCCCGAAGAATCTGTGCAACCTCCACGACTGGCGATTATGGACCCTTGATAAAATCCAAAATTCTGAGCCCTGCTGCTGCGGCGAAGTTGACAGCGATCGATCGTGATTTCGGCCCCTCACAGTCGTGCGTCGTCGTGAACGCGGGCTGCGATGCATTTGCGTTGACTTGCGGTTCGGAAGTCTTGACGGTGAGACCGGCGGGCTCGCTCCGTGTAGGCTTAAACTTCTACCACTCCCTTTGCTCCAACGCCGTCGCGGACCCGAACGACGTGCGGAGCCTGTCCAGTCCGGCAGCCCCTCCCAGGGTCCAAGGCCTGAGGCCCTGGAAGGCCCCAGAGCCAAGGTCCGCTTTGTAGGCCCAACGCCTTATCTTCGCATCTTCTGGCTCTTACCTCCTGTACTATCCTTCGCGAGGGTGCAATTGATTCAAGTAAACGACGTGAGAAAGAGCTACGCCACGAACGTGGCCGTGGATGGGGTTAGCCTGAACATTGAGAAAGGCGAGCTGTTTGGGCTGCTAGGCCCAAACGGGGCGGGCAAATCGACGACGATCGCGATGATGGCAGGGCTTATTCGGCCGGACCGGGGTTCAGTGACCGTCGACGGGATGAACCCGGCGGAGTCTTCGTCCAAGGCGCGGATTGGGCTCGCGCCCCAGGCGCTTGCGATTTATGAGCGGCTGACGGCGGAAGAGAACTTGGTTTTCTTCGCCAAGCTCATGGGGATTTCGGGAAAAGTGCTTCAAGAGCGCGTGGATTGGGCGCTCGACTTGGCGGGGTTGAGCGATCGCCGCAAGGACATCGTCAACACTTATTCCGGCGGCATGAAACGCCGCCTTAACCTTGCTTGCGCCCTTGTGCATGGACCTGAAGTGGTTTTTCTCGACGAGCCCACCGTCGGCGTGGACCCACAATCGCGCAACTTCATTTTCGACAGCGTCGAACGCCTGCGCGACGACGGTCTTACCGTCCTGTACACCACCCACTACATGGAGGAAGCTGAGAGGCTGTGCGACCGGGTGGCGATTATGGATGGGGGCAAGATCCTCGGCATCGGAACCGTTTCCGACCTCATCGACCGCTTTGGGGGCGAATCGATGGTTCTCGCCGAGTTTTCCAACATGCCGGACGGATTCACATTCCCAGGCGCCGTCATCACCGACGTGACACTCAAGCTGGCCTCGAGAGACCCGTTTCACGACGTGGCCAAGCTCGCCGAGTCTGGCGTTGGCCTCAAAACGCTTCATGTGGAAAGGCCAAACCTTGAAACCGTATTTCTTAGCCTCACCGGCAAAAGTTTGAGGGATTGATATGAACCGAAGTTTTACGCTTGCGATGAAGGATCTGCGGCTGCTCGTGAGAGATAAGTCGGCGCTGTTTTGGGTGCTCGTCTTCCCCCTCATGATCGCGGTGCTGTTCGGCTATGTGTTCGGCGGTTCGAACGGGATTTCCAAGATCGATCTCGCGATCGTCGATCAGGACCACAGCAAGGTTTCGGCGAGCTATCTGCAGAAGCTCAAGGCGTCGCCTGCCCTTAACGTGAACGGGTTGGACGGCGCCCCAGGCGCGGATTCTCTCGCCGAGGCAAAGGACGAGGTCCGAAAAGGCAAACTCGCCGCCTATCTGCTAGTTCCCAAAGGCTTTGGCGAGGAGGTCGAGAGCAGGGCGTTCGACCGCGGGCCCGCGCTGCGGCTCGGCATAGACCCCACCCGCAAGGCCGAAGCGGGAATCCTCGATGGAATTGCCGTGCAAAACGTCGGCATCTTGATTGGCGACCAGTTCAAGGATGCTGGCATGAGTATCCAACAGCCCCAGGTCGCAACGGACGGCGTATCCACCGCAGGCGTTGGCCCCGCTTCCACCTTTGAGATCACGTTCCCACAGGCTCTGATTTGGGGGCTGCTAGGTGTCATTTCGAGCTTCGCCATATCCATCGTCAAGGAGCGCGAGCAGGGAACTCTCATGAGGCTTCAGACCTCGATGTCGATGATGGAAGTGCTTGCAGGCAAGGCGCTGGCATGCCTCTTCGCGTCCTTGGGAATGATGATCCTCTTGCTCACGGTAGGCCATTTTGCGTTCGGCGTTCGGCTGGCCTCGCCTGGCCTGCTCGCGATGGCGCTCATTGCTGGATCGTTGTGTATCGTCGGAATCATGATGCTGCTCAGCGTTCTCGGCCGAACCGAGCAGGCGGTAGCGGGCTCCTCGTGGGGAATCATGATCACGATGTCGATGTTCGGTGGCGGGATGATACCGGTCTTCATGATGCCCGGCTGGATGCAGACGGCGAGCAACCTGAGCCCGCTGAAGTGGACCGTGCTGAGCATCGAAGGAGCAATCTGGCGCGGCTTCTCCCCAGCCGAAATGCTCACCCCTTGTTTGATCCTTGTAGCGATTGGTGCGGTCTGCTTCGGAGCGGGCGCAAGGGTGCTTAGGGCGAGGGCGTGAGTGAGTTATTGAGTCTTTGAGTCTTTGAGTCTTTGAGTCATTAAGTTGTTGAGTCAGTTGAGTCCTTGAGCCCAGAGTGCTTTCCTTGAAGCAAACCCGGGAAATCCCTCTTTCTATGCACTGATCAAATGCATTCCACTTAATGACTCAAAGACTCAAAGACTCAAAGACTCAAAGACTCAAAGACTCAAAGACTCAAAGACTCAAAGACTCAAAGACTCAAAGACTCAAAGACTCAAAGTCTCAACCACTCAACTTCGTGCGAAAGATGGGCGATTAGTGCAACAATCGTCGCACCATGTTAAAAGAGTTTCGCGAGTTTGCTCTGAAGGGGAACATGCTCGACCTTGCCGTTGCCGTCATCCTCGGCGGCGCTTTCGGCGCGATCATCACATCGCTCGTGAAAGACATCATCATGCCGCCTATCGGCCTTGCGTTGGGCCATATCGACTTCCAGAACATGATGTGGGTGATGAAGGAGGGTACCCCTCCTGGCCCTTACGCCACACCTGCGGATGCGGCGAAGGCGACGGCAGTGACGATGAACTATGGCAACTTCCTCAACTTGGTGATCAACTTCGCGATCGTGGCCCTCTGCATTTTCTTCGTCGTCAAGTCGATGAACCGGCTGAAAAAGAAAGAGGAGGAAAAGCCGGCGCCCGTCTCCGAGCCCAGCAAAGAAGAGCTTCTTCTTACCGAGATTCGAGATTTGCTGAAGAATTCGAAGTGATTAGGGTTGATGATTTGCGTTTGGGAGTTAGGAATCAGATCAGTCGGACGAGTCGGACGGGTCGGACGAGTCTGACCTTCAACTCCTAACTCCCGACCTATAAGAACTAATCACCAATCACCAATCATCCCAAAGCTGGTAAACCATTCGCATGCCAGAAGTGGATCTCCGGTTTGCCCAGTTAGACGATGTTCCCGCGATTATGGAGTTGATTCGGGAACTGGCCGAATACGAACGGCTAGCGCACCAGGTGGTGGCTACTGAGGAGATATTGCGCGCGAGCCTGTTTGGGGAGAGGCCCTATGCGGAGGCTGTGCTTGCATTGGCGGAGGGCGAGCCAGTGGGATTTGCCCTGTTCTTCCATAACTATTCAACCTTTCTCGGCAAGCCCGGCATCTACCTGGAGGATCTTTTCGTGCGGCCGCACGCGCGGGGGCTTGGTATCGGTAAGCGGCTCATGGCTCACGTGGCGGGGATCGCGTTAGAGCGGGGCTGTGGGCGCTTCGAATGGGCGGTCTTGGATTGGAACGAGCCGTCGATCGCCTTTTACGAGAAACTTGGCGCCCGTGCGCAGACGGATTGGACCGTTATGAGATTGTCGGGGGAGGCGCTGAAGGATGTTTCGAGAGCTCAGAATCTCTGAACATCGCCGCCGGATGGGGGCTGTGTGCCTTGATCTTGCCCACCTTCGTTAGTGGCTGGGCTATCTTGCTGGCCCTGCTGAGCCGGGGTTGGCTCGGGGGCGTAATCTTGAGGCGAGGGCCCAGTGACGATCGTGACGCCCTGCGACGAACTCGGATCCTCAGGCGCCGATCCGTAAGGCTTTGGCCCTGTCAATTCTGGATGTTCTGAAGCCGCCGCAGGATCCAGTGCTGGAGACGTGTTCCTCGGGTCGCCCGTCGCCGTACTCGGGTTCGATGGCGCCGATTGATTCGTACCGGTGAAGTTGAAGGCCAGCTTGCTTGGATTGACTTTCACGTCTCCACGAGTGATCGCCATGACAACGGTCGAGGCGAAGGACCCGGTTGCGTTCAAATAGGCCAAATCGTCTCTGCTCCAACGAACGCTGAAGTCCCACGCCCGGGCTAGCTTTAAATCGTCCTGAATCATTGTGAGTTGATCCGTGGAATTCCCCACAATCTGACACTGCTTGGGGTTGAGGTGCAGGGTTCCATCCGTGAGCTGGTAGGGTCCGGAGATGACTAGGGCGCCAGCGTCTGACGCCGCGCTTGCCGGCCAGCGCTCGGTGAACTGGTCCTCGTCGAATGTGATCGTGCCCTGCCCAAGAACCGCTGCGCTCAACTTCCAGGTTCCAACAAGCCGGTTAGCCGACGCCTGGGTGTGATGGCATCCTGCTGCAAAGAAGGAAGCGAGAATCACGCACCACAAGCCTTTCGGCACACACGCATTTCGCATCGCATTTGTTTGACTGCTTTTGAAACCAATTTGGGCCAAAATTTCCGCAAAATTATTGTGAAATTCTATTTTCTTAGCCCTTTCACTCATTGTGGCCGATTTGGCAGGTTCATTTAGAGTCCGCCGTCCCCGAGCCGCCTTGAACGATTTAGTGGCTAATGGGGATGCCCCGACGCGCTTTCTAAGGAGTTCCGACCGTTATCGTTCGCAACCCGGTCCACCCAACACCCAAGGCCCAAAGCCCAAGGCCCAAAGCCCAAGGCCCAAGGCCCAAAGCCCAAGGCCCAAAACCCAACACCCAACACCCAACACCCAACGCCCAAGGCCCAAAGCCCAAGGCCCAAGTCCCAAAGCCCAAAGCCCAAAGCCCAAGGCCCAAAGCCCAAGGCCCAAGGCCCAAAGCCCAAAGCCCAAGGCCCAAGGCCCATGGCCCAAAGCCCAAGGCCCAAAGCCCAAGGCCCAAGGCCCATGGCCCAAAGCCCAAGGCCCAAAGCCCAAGGCCCAAGGCCAAAAGCCCAAGGCCCAAGGCCCAAAGCCCAAAGCCCAAAGCCCAACACCCAACACCCAACACCCAAGGCCCAAGGCCCAAAGCCCAAGGCCCAAGGCCCAAAGCCCAAGGCCCAAGGCCTAAAACGTAATTCCCTTTCCCCCGGTAGAATTCAGGCGTGACTCCTATTCGTGCAAAGAACCTCATCAACGGCCAGTGGACTGACACAGGCAAAGACTTCGAGAGCTACAATCCGGCGAACATCAAAGAGACCGTCGGGACGGCGCCCCTCAGCGGCAAGGCCGAGGTAGACGCGGCCGTGGCGGCCGCCAAAGCGGCCTATACCGACTGGCGGGACTGGAGTTGGGTCCGACGCGCCGAGGTCGTCGACCGCTTCGCCCAGCTTATCAAACGCGACACTGAAGAATTAAGCCGGACCGTGACGCGCGAGTGCGGCAAGCCGCTGAACGAAGGCAGGGCCGACGTGGTGGAAGCCTTGCACATGGCGCAGTATGTAGCCGGACTCGGCAGAATGCCGAACGGGTTCACCGTAAGCAGCGAGGTTGCGGCAAAGGACGCTTTTATTCTGCGTAAATCGAAGGGTGTTATCGCCTGCATAACGCCCTGGAACTTCCCGGTAGCGATTCCGCTCTGGGTGGTTCTGCCGAGCGTTCTCGCCGGCAACACGGTGGTTTTCAAGCCGAGCGAAGAGACGCCGATTTGCGGCCACAAGCTTGCGGAACTCTTTCACGAAGCCGGTTTCCCGGCGGGAGTGATCAACGTGATCCACGGCACCGGGGCCGACGCGGGAGATCCGCTGGTAAAACATCCCGACGTCGCGGCAATTTTATTCACCGGCTCGCGTGCAGTTGGCAAATACATCCAGCAGGTAGCCGCAGCCGAAATGCACAAGTTCGTCGCCACCGAGATGGGCGGCAAGAACGCGGTGATTATCCTCGAAGACGCTAACCTCGATATCGCCGTTCCCGCCGCCGTGATGAGCGGATTCAAAACGAGCGGCCAGCGCTGCGTATCTTCAGGCCGGATCATCGTGGATCGTAAGATCGAGAAAGAGTTCACCTCACGGTTTGTGGATACAGTCAAGCGCATCACAGTTGGCGACGGGCTTCTGGAGAGCACCTTCATGGGCCCGCTCATCAACGAAGAGGGTGTGGAGAAGTGGAAGCACCACCGCGCGAAGGCGATCGAAGAAGGGGCCGAGGTTCTCATCGACGGCGCCGAGATGAAGGACGCCGAGCACGTTTGCGGCAACTTCGTGTCGCCGTTCGTGTACCGCATGAACTACCGGCCGAACACGTTTGCGCTACGCGAGGAGGCGTTCAGCCCCCACGTGGCGGTCATTCCGGTCGACGGCATGGAGCAGGCGGTGGAAGTTTATAACGACACCGATTACGGGCTCGCTATGGCCGTTATTACGGAGGACTACCGAAAGTGGCGCTGTGTTCGCGATCATGCCGACTATGGCCTTGGTTATGTGAACTTGCCTTCGATCGGCGCGGAGGTTCACCTTCCTTTCGGCGGAGTCAAGGGCTCGGGCAACGGCCACCCCGGCGCGGAAGGGATCATCGACGCGGTAACCCACCGTGTCGCGTTCACGGTGAACTATGCGAAGGACATCGTCATGGCCCAAGGGCTGAGCACGAAGATCTAGTTAGTCGCCTGGGCGGAGGAGGTTTCTGACCCATCCTCCGCCTGGCTTACCTGTGAAGTTAAGACAATTGATTTGAGTTCTAGAACTCTTAGTGCCAAGCTCAATTAACGCAACTTTATTTGAAGCCGCCCATAGAGCATACAGGTAATCTTACTGTCGGTGGGACGAGGGATTGGGAAGGCTTTTTGTGTTGCGTGCGCCCTAGGCGTAGCTGTTCTTGGCGCTGAGGCGTCCAGCGCGCGGGCTGATGGAGACAAGGTTTACGTAAACGGAATGGTCGTCATGACCTTGCACTACGGCGACTCGACCCATCTTGCCAGAAAAGCCGAAGCAATCGCTTTCCGCCTCGCAAAACTGAGTGCTGATTCCGACCTCGCCATGGAATCCCACGACAATTTCGCGAGGATTATGGCGGGCGACAGGACGCTCGTGGTCGTCGATTCCGATGAAGCCGACGCCCAGCATCAGGACCCGGACAACCTTGCTTCCACCTGGATGAGCAACATCAAGACCGCCCTTAAACTGCCGCCAATTCAGCTTGGAAAGTCGAGCGTTAACCTTCCCGTGGGCGGGAAAGCGGAGGTCGCGGCTATGGGTAGCGAAGTCGACCAGTCGACCCTCGAAAACTCGAACCCAGCGGTGGCAGCCGTCTCTCATAAGAGAGATACTCTCACGATTCGCGCTCTTGCTGTGGGACACAGTACGCTTACTCTTCGCGGCACAACCGACTCGGAGCAGCTTCAAGTCGACGTCTTGCCTTCGGCCGCCGCTTTCCCCCAGACCATCGAAGTCCGGGTTACAGGGGACCCAGCCAGCGCGGAAACGGTGAAGGGGGTAGTTGACGGCGCCCTTAGGACAAAGCTGCCTTGCCAGCCCGGCACGGAGCTTCAGTACACCATGCCGGACACGGCGGCGCTTCCCATCGAGGCCGACGCATTCTATTCGATGAACGTGGCCGCTTCCGCTTCGGACGCTTTTCCAGCCGAAGGCAAGGTTACGGTTGAAGTTCGCAACGTGCCGCTGGACAGGCGGAAGGAATCGGCGTTGTGGTACAGCAACGACCCCGAAGACGTGAAGGAAGCCGGCAACCTGTTTGCGGCGAGGCTTACCGAACCTGACCCCGCGAGGCTGCTGTACCATCACATGAACGGGTCGGACTACGCGCTTGTGTTCGTGGCCAGAGTGCTGAACAACTCGGATCGCCCCGCTCAGATTCAGATTATTCCCGGGGACAGCAAGCCGGAGTTGAATCCGGTGCTTGCAGGCTTTAAGGCTGGAGATCAGTTTTTGCGCAACTGGATCAACAACTCCGGCGAAATCGTTACCATCCCGCCAATGTCGCAGCTTCCTATTTCCGTCCGGAAGGCGGAGTCAAAGCAGACGATTAGTGGGCTTTGCTACCTTCGGCTGCTTTCGGGTGGGCCGGAAGATCTTACCGTTCGAATGGATGCGTTCAGAGCGAGCACCGTTGACGACTATTTGACGCCAGGCTTCAAATCCTCCAAGCCATGGCACATCCTCGGGGCTCAGAAGCTCAACGGGAGAGACGCGGACGTCGCCCTATCAAGGGAGGTCTACCCAAGGCCGTTCAGCGTACAAGACGTCGAGTACCGGGTGGGAGGGAAGTTCGGGTTCGTGCAAATCGGTCAGAAACCGATTGAGAGCCAGGACGAGCAAGACACGCTCAACGGCAACTTTGGAGTCGTCTATACAATTCACGCCAACATAGTGAATCCCACGCCCCTTGCAGCGGACGTCGTCATCCAGTTCGAGTCGAACGCGGGATATTCGGGCGGATTTTTTATCGTTGACGGGCGGATCGTCCGAACCCATTTGCTTCAGCCGAAGGAGCAAACGGAGATAGAAAGGGTTCACGTCGAACCGGGAGAATCGAGGCAGATAACGATCCTCACCTGCCCGCTTTCCGGCGGCAGCTATCCCGCGACCCTGGCCATCATGGCGCCCGATGTCTCCGCGTCGACTCGTTTAGCGCCAAAATAGAGGGATGCCCCCAACTCGTAAAGATATCGCCGACTTGTTTTCAGTAATCCTGGAGGGCGACCCAACCGTGGAAGTTCTTCCACGAAAATCAAAAGGGGCGAATGCCGACGAGAGCATGGAACTCGGCGCCCAGAGCCTCAACGAAGGAAACTACGAGAAGGCGATCGAGCATTTCCGTAGAGCGATCGACCAACGCGGGCCTGAGGACGTGCGCAGCCGCATTGACCTTGGCGGCGCCTACGAGTACGCGGAGATGGCGCCCGAAGCACTTCGACAGTACCACCGCGCCTTGAAGATCAGCAAGGATTCGCCAGAGGTGCTGATCGGTCTCTCGCAACTTTACAAGCGCCACGCCCGGTACAAGGACTCGCTCAAGCAGATTGAAGAGGCGCTAACCCTCGAGCCGAGAAACGCCTTTTACCAGTTCAAGGCAGCCGAGATCTTGCGGGAGGTTGGGGACCGAGACAAGGCGCTTCTGGCGGCAAGGCTCGCGGTAGCAGCGAAACCGGAGGATTCCTTCTACCATTACTGGGTAGGTGACCTTCTCATCGAGATGGCACGTTACGACGAGGCTCTCGTCGCCCTCAAAGCCGCCTTGGATCTGTCTCCGGGAGACGATTTTCTTTACCTTCGGGCCGCCTCCGCCTTTTGGGGCGCGGGCCGCAAGCAAGAGGCGGTCAAATCGGTTCGGCTGGCCAGCGATCTCGACCCCGACAAGCATCTCTATCATGGCGTGTTGGAGCTTCTGTTGAACCAAAGCGGTTTGCACGAAGAGGCTGGTTTGGAGGCGCGAAGGGCCGCAAAAATGGACAGTTACGACCGCGACGCCTTGGAAAGATTCGCAAGCGAACTCAGTCTTTGAGCATTTTAAGTCAACGAGGATCAGCGGTCCGTCCATCTTTGTTGAAAGCATCAGACTTTGAACGAGAAACCTGTCTTTTACGACATAAGGGGAAAGCGTAAGAAGGGAGTCCTCGGAGTTGGCGCCGCCCTTGCGGCTGTCACTGCGGTTCTCCTGACCATCGTCGTCATCGGATGCTTCCTGCTACCGTTTATCCCAGGCTTGCCTGGCGGTAAGCCGGTGGTAATGCGCTCGACCCACCCACCCCTCATTAGCTCGCGAGGGGATGAGATGCGCCAGGCGGACTTCATTTTGAGTCGGCGCAGGGTGGATTTGCAACGGGAAATCGACAGTGCAAAGCGCCTTCATGAGCCTATTCCCAAGGCGGACACGTCGGGCCCCGTCGTGGCCGCTTTCTACGCCCCATGGGAAGATCCGAGCTGTTTTTCCTCATTTAAGGACAATGCGAGCAAGCTGACCCATGTGATGCCTGTGTGGTTCACGCTTGCGAACGACGGGGAGAGCCTTGATCTCGCCAACTTCCGGAGCGACGCCAACAGCCTTGCCCTGGAAGCGATCGCGGACGATAACGGTGTCAACGAGTTCCCGGTGCTGAACAACCAGGTCGAAGGCGCCCCGAACGAGGCCTCGGTGGCGAAGCTCCTGGGTTCCCCCGAGAAGCAGGCGGCTTTAATCAACTCACTAATCGTCTGGTTGGTCAAGAACCGATGCGAGGGCGTCAACATCGATTTCGAGGAATTGAGCGATTCTGATTACGCGAAGATGCCTACCTTCCTCGAGGAGTTGAGCCGCGAGTTCCGTAAACACAACCTAGGAACGAGCGTTGACCTCGAGGTCTCGCAAGTCTCAAACTTGGCAACGCCGAAGGTGGCTGCCGCGGTGGGTTTCGTCGTGCTGATGGACTACGACGACAGTTCGGAAGAGAGCGCGACTCCCGGCCCGATCGCGCCGTTCAAGTGGTTTTCCACGAACCTTCAGGAGGCTTCGAAAGCCATTCCTCCCGACAAGCTGGTTGTAGGAATCGGCAACTATGGCTACGACTGGGATATGAGCAAAAAGGGAGAGCCGGAGTCGGTCGACTATCAAGAAGCGGCACGGCTTGCTCAAGAATCACGCGATGACTTGGCCGTATCGCAACGGATCATTTTCGACCCTGATACGCTGAACTCCACGTACGATTACGACGACGACGACGATCACCATCACCAGGTGTGGATGCTGGACGCTGCAAGCGCGTACGACCAGTACAAGTTCGCCAAGGAGTTCGGGGCGAGAGGCGCCGCCCTTTGGGAGCTGGGCTCGGAAGACCCGTCTATTTGGACCTTCTATTCGAAGGGAGTCGAAGTCGTCCCCGGGGCGAAACAAGCTCTTTCGACCGTCACATTCCCTTACGAGATCAATTCGAACGAGAAGCCGGGCGAGATTCTCCAGGTGCCCAGCGAATTCAAGGAGGCGAAACCGGGCCAACGCACGATTACCACCGATGCGGATGGATTTGTAACCGGCGTCACTTACGACTCTTACCCCACTCCGATCTTCGTCGACCGCATTGGAAAGGATCCAAAGAAGCCGCCGTACTTGGTGGCGCTCACTTTCGACGATGGCCCGAGCAGCGAGTATACGGGGCCGATCTTGGATGTACTGGATCAATACCACGTCCCGGCGACGTTTTTTGTCATCGGCGAGAACGCGATCTCGCATCCCGGCCTGGTTCGAAGAGAGTACGACGACGGCGACGAGATAGGGAATCACACGTTCACCCACCCTGACATTGGCAACGTCTCGGACTCGAGGGCGCAGCTAGAGATCGACTCTACCCAACGTGCAATTCAAAGCATCGTTGGCCGGTCGACCCTCCTCTTTCGGCCACCTTATAATGCCGACGTAGAGCCAACCACGGCCGATGAAGTGAAGCCGGTCGCCCTCGCTTCCTCGCTTGGCTATTACACGGTTGCCGAATCGATCGATCCGCAGGATTGGAACATTGAGAACAACCCCTCGAAGACGGCGGCGAGTATCGCTGCGAACGTGCTTGACGACATTCGCCATCATGTGGGCAGCGTCGTTCTGCTTCATGACGGGGGTGCTGACAGACACTTAACCGTCGATGCCCTGAAGATCATGATTCCGCAGCTAAAGGCTGAAGGCTACAAGTTCGTCACCGTTTCAGCGCTTTTGGGCAAAACGCGGGACGACGTGATGCCGCGCCTTAGCGGGAAAGATCTCCTCCTTTTGCCCTTCGACCGGGCCTTCTTCTATTCCTGGTATGTGATCGTCACGTTCCTCACCCTCGCCTTCCTGCTGGCGATCGGGCTTGGGATCGGCCGCATCCTCTTGGTTACTCCCCTGGCGATCGTGGCCAATCGGGCTGCAAAGAAAGAGACGCCGATGCTCGCCCCTGGGCAGGCCCCGTTAGTAAGCGTGATCATCGCGGCCTACAACGAGCAAGAAGTGATCATCCGGACCGTTTTGAGCGTTCTGGCGAGCGACTACGCAAAGATCGAAGTGATTGTGGTCGACGACGGCTCCAAAGATGGAACCTTTGAGCTTGTGCGCTCCAGCTTCGCCGGCAGCAAACAGGTCGAGGCGCTTCATCAGGAGAATGGCGGCAAGGCTTCCGCCCTCAATTACGGAATGGAACATGCGAAGGGCGAGATCTACGTATATCTGGACGCCGATACGATTCTTGCCCCTGAGGCCATCAGCAAACTCGTGGCTCACTTTGGGAACCCGAAGGTTGGCGCCGTGGCAGGCAACGTGAAGGTTGGCAACCGCATCAATACGCTCACGCGCCTCCAGGCGCTTGAATACATCACGAGCCAAAATCTGGATCGTAGGGCCTACGCTCATATCAACTCCGTGACGGTCGTGCCCGGAGCAATCGGAGCGTGGCGCAAATCGGCCGTGCTGTCCGCTGGCGGCTACACTTCCGACACCCTTGCCGAAGACATGGATCTGACATGGCGCGTCAGGTTCGCCGGGTGGAAGATCGACAACGAGAGCGATGCGGTCGCCTATACCGAGGCGCCAGACAGCCTCAGCTCGTTCTTCAAGCAGCGGTTTCGCTGGACGTTCGGCACGCTGCAATGCCTTTATAAGCACCGCAGCACGATTGGCAAGAACGGACTTTTCGGAAGGGTTGTTCTGCCAGGGCTCCTCGTATTCCAGTTCGGCATCCAAGTGATCGCGCCGTTTGTGGACCTTCAGCTTCTCTATTCTGTTTTGGTGTTTGCCGCCGCCTGGGCAACTCACAGCGTTTTGACTCAGGACTGGCGGCCGATGGCGGATGCCACCCAGACGATGACCTACATCGGCTTCATGTACGCCCTGTTCTTCATCGTAGAGTTCATCAGCGCATGGATCGCTTTTCGCATGGACAAAGAGAAGAAGGGCCTTCTCTGGTGGCTGTTCTTGCAGCGTCTCGTGTATCGCCAAGTCCTTTACGCCGTGGTGTGGAAGGCCCTTTGGACTGCTTTCCAAGGCGTTCGCACCGGTTGGGGCAAGTTCGAGAGAAGGGGAACGGTGAGTCTGATGTCGCTCCCATCGACGCGTGGGAGAGAGGACACCGCAGAAGTGAATGAGCCGGCTGCGAAGCTCTAGAACCCTCGCGTCCTAGAATGTGTGGACAAATGCCTTGGCGTAAGCCGGAGTCTCTCAAGGTAAGTGCTCACGATGAGCTGGGAGATTTGTTTATGTTGAGATATGCATTGCTGTTCTTTATCGTGTCGATTATTGCCGCGATCTTCGGTTTTGGAGGCATTGCCTCCGCTGCATCGGGAATCGCAGTGATCCTGTTCTGGATATTCCTTGCGATGTTTCTCGTATCGCTGCTGTTCGGCGTCTTTATTGGCAGGCGCTCCGTCTAGCTGGACCGATTCATACTGGAAAGCATGGGATCAGAGCGTCTTGTGCTTTCCGGCCGGGCCGCGCGACTCCAAGCGCTACTCGATCATTGCGTCGGAGTGGCCGGGGGTCAAAGCTCAGATTGAAGGCCGGTAGCTCTCCGCGCCTGTTGACCTCTAGATTATCAGCCCGATGACGATTCACATCGGGCTGTGTCAGAGGTTAGTTATTTCGAACAGCGGCACGCGGCGACGCGGGCGCCACCTCAACGAACACGCTTGCAGGAACCACGAGGTAGATGTGCTCGCCAACTTCTTCCCAGGAACCTTCTTGGGCAAAGTTGACTCCGCACATGAAGTCCACTATCTTCTGGCGAAGCGTAGGCTCCGTCGCGGATAGGTTAAGAATCTGTTGCTCGCCCCGTTTGAATCCGTTCGCCGCTGCGAGCGCGTCGTCGAACGAAACGATCTGCCTTCTAACTGTCACGTGGTATTTGTATGCCGTCCTTAGCTCAAAGGACCGATTCTTCTCACCGGTCTCTTCCATTTCTTCTTCCTCGGCACGTGTAAACATGCCGGCTAGCCTTGTAAATAGTCCAGGCTTATCCTGGAGCTCTAACTCTTCCATGAGGTCCTCCAATATTCAGTTCGATATGCATTTTCGATCCGCAAGGGCGCGAATCTTAGACTTTGACGCGGTTTATGATTCATCCTGAATCTCCGCCCCAATGGCTATCCTTTTCCCGTGCTTTGCAGCTACCGCCGATTCACCCCTTGCGACCCGCGTAACTAAACGGACGCGAGTCCAGAGCGATTCGATGCGAGAGTCAACACACTTCGCGCGAAATCGAGATTGTTTCCATTGTGTTCGATAGTTACTCGCTGATGCAAGTAATTTTACTGGGGTTTAAGATATTGCCCTAATAGTAGCAAAGTATAATTAAAAAACAGGGTCGAACTGTGAGTCCGGCCCTGCTTGAAAGTTGGTTTGTTTCTTAACGAGCGTAGTATTCGACCACTTGCTGCTCTTGGAAGAACTTGGGGAAATCCTCTCGCTCCGGTAGCGCAATGACCTTGCCCTTCATGTTCGTGATGTCCGGCTCGATGTAGACTGGAACAGGCGAGCCCTCATAGTGGTTGGCCCGCGCAATGCTCTTGCTGGAATCTCGATCCCGCACTGAAACCTCGTCGCCAACCTTAAGTTGGAAGCTGGGAATGTTTACCGGGCGGCCATTCACGTAGATGTGGCCGTGGGTCACCATCTGCCTGGCTTGGAAAATTGTGCGCGCGTAGCCGAGGCGCCACACGATCGTCTGAAGCCGCATCTCGAGAAGCCGGAGGAAGTTCAAGCTCGTGTTGCCATGCATGCGCGAAGCCTTCTTGAACGTATTGTGGAATTGCTTCTCCAGCATGTGATAATAGCGGCGGATGACCTGCTTGGCAAGAAGTTGCTCGCCATACTCGGACTGGCGCCGGTCCTTCAGGTTCGGTCCGTGCTGGCCCATCGGGTAGGCGCGCTTGGAACTGGGGCACTTGGGCTGTCCCCAGATATTGAAGCCGACGATTCGGCAGATATCGTTCTTTCTTCCTCTGTATGTGGCCATAAATCTGTGGAGGCTCGTTGAGCCGCAAGTTTGAATTATACCTTGCGGTACCATGAGCCATGCGGCGCAAGCTCGTCCTTTTGCCGATTCTCGGAATCTTCCTGGCCGGTTGCGGGGATATCCAGCAGCCGATCACGGTTTCGGAGCCGGTAAAGGCGGTGGATGATCCACGCTTAATCGCTTCGAACGACCTCTTTCTGTTGCCGCCTGGAAAGGACACGAACAAACTACGCGTTGGCGACTCGCCGGAAGACGTGGCCCGTTCCTTCCCGACGCCCCCAAGCGCGTTCACTTTTCGCGAGTTGCCCGCCGAATTCGCTAGCGCGGATGCGAGCAAGCGGCGCTACAGCGCCTTTGGATACGGCAGCGAGGGAACCTCATTTGGGGTGATTTACTTCTTTAGCGCACCAGCACGGGCTGACGAGGTGGCCGAAACCATGACTATCGAGGACGGCCTGCCAGATGAAGAGGTACAGGCCACCGTGGCGGAGTACGAGCACGCTTTTGACCGCCCCGCTGACGAACGCATTCCCAGCGAAATGCTGAGCCCCCCTGACAAAGTCCGTTACTGGTTCTGGGAGGACGGAGATAGCAAGCAGCGGTTTATGCTCTGTGCGGTCATATCGAAGGACAAGAAGAAATCTGGCCTTTACCAGCTAACTGCCGCCGTCGGGGACGATATCGTGATGGATGCGCTTAGGATGGATGTTAAAGACGCTCTGCAAGATCGCCGGCCCTTGGAGCCTAACGCGTCGTTAACGCCGTCGCCAAGCCCGAAACCGGAAACGAAGCGGCCGAAAACTATCCGGTCGACCCCAAGTGCGCCGGCTGCTTCGCCCTCATCCAGCGAGGGGACGAGTCCCACTTCGGCGGGCGCGGATCCGCAAACGTCGGTTTCAAGCCCCGCGGAGACAAATGCGGCGACGGCGGCGAAACCGCCTAACGATCCCGGTTCGGGCGTTGTACAGCCACCGCCCCGTTAGCGAGGCCTAGGGCTTTAGGCTCGAGAATTATCCATAGTTCCGCAATTTCAAAGGGGCTCGAACTAAGTGAGGCCCTGATCCGTATTTATCAATACCCTAACAAACAGGAGGTGGTGCCTTACGATGAATAGTCACAGTTGTATGGACCAGGGAGGTCGTGGGTTTTAGTCGCCCATGACCGTTCGTTTAGGCGGATGGATTATGAACTCCGTCTCCCTGGTTGAAAATCAGTAGCCCGGAACTATCGAGTTCCGGGCTTTTTCTTTTGTAGGCTGGGCTCGTACGCCCGACGGGTCTGACCGGTCAGACTAGTCTGCCGAGTCCGATAACACCAGATCACGAATCGGTAATCCCCTCCACCTTTCACTTTTCACCTTTGACCTATAACCCACCAGGCTACAATCTTCCGTGTCCACTTTCATCGTGATCCCGGCTCGAATGGGCAGCACGAGGTTTCCAGGCAAGCCTCTCTGCGATCTTCTGGGTAAGCCCATGGTTCAGTGGGTCTATGAAGCGGCGGTGGCCTCTGGCGCCGGTGACCGGGTTCTCGTCGCTACTCCCGACCAGGAGATTGCCGACGCCTGCAAAAGCTTCGGTGGGGAAGCGGTGCTAACCTCGAAGGATCACCCAACCGGGACGGACCGCCTCGCCGAAGTCGCCGTCCAGCACGTAGCCGACGTTTACGTAAACGTCCAAGGCGATGAGCCCCTGGTTCGAGCCGAATCCATCCACGCCTGTGCCGCGCCGCTGAAGGCCGACGCATCGATTCAGATGGGCAGCGTCTATTCCGAGTGCGGCGAAGAAGAACTTTACGATCCGTCCGTGGTCAAAGTCGTCACCGACAAGGCGGGCTTCGCCCTCTATTTCAGCCGCCACCCAATCCCCTATCCCCAAAAACCCAGGGTCGCCCCAGTGAAGAAGCACGTCGGCCTCTACGCCTACCGGCGAGACGCATTAATGAGTTTCTCGAAGTGGCCGACGGGCGACCTCGAGGCGGCGGAGAGCCTGGAACAGCTAAGGTTCATGGAGAACGGCGTCCGCATTTTCATGTCTCAAGGCGCAGGGAGCGAACTGGCGGTGGATACGCCGGAGCAGGCGGAAATTGTGAGGGAGATATTGGGACGAGGGTGTCCAACTTCCTAAAGTCAAGTCACAATCTTGAGCATGTACCCAAGGTTCGCCCCAAAGTTGGCAGCGTGGGTCAAAGCTGGGAACCGAACTCCAACGCCAGGATTTAGCGGTTTAAGCTCCTGAACCTAACATGGGTCGACCCTACCAAGAACCAATACATTGCCGAACCAGTCCGTGAGCCACACCAGACCATCCCCACTTCGAACGAAAACACCTGAATAAATGTTGAATTGAACAGGTTGGTGAGGCTGACCCATTATAATTGGGAGACTCGAACTGTTCAGCAATGGCGCTAACGGGTTCGTGCAAGCGCCAAATGGCAGTGGCATCCGAGTTTGAAATTGCCCATAGCTGGGAAGAACCTCAGGAGCTTCATGATCTCCTGCAGATCGTTCGTGACCAGCGCCCGGATTCGAACGTCAAACGCATCCGCTACGCGTATTTCATCGCGGAACAAGCCCATGCCGAGCAGGTGCGCCAATCCGGCGAGCCTTACGTAACCCATCCGCTTGCCGTCGCCCGCATCCTTGCCGAACTTCACATGGACGACGACAGCATCGTCGCCGCCTTGCTGCACGACGTCCTCGAAGACTGCTCCCCGCGCTGGCATGAGAAGATCGAGAACGCCTTCGGTGCGGAGGTGCTAAGCCTTGTCGAGGGCGTCACCAAGCTTAAGTTCAAAGCCCCGATGGAGGCAACCGCACGTCAAAGGGCCGCAGCGGAAACGAGCCGGGCCGCGGAAAGTCTTCGCAAAATGCTTCTCGCCATGGCGCGCGACTTTCGCGTAATCATCATCAAGCTGGCCGACCGCCTGCACAATATGCAGACCTTGGATACGCTGCCAGCCGACCGGCGCCTGCGCATCGCGAACGAGACACTCGACATTTACGCGCCGTTAGCAGCGCGGCTCGGAATATGGGAGCTTAAGTGGCAGCTCGAAGATCTCGCCTTCATGCACCTGCATCCCGACGAATACAAGCGAGTTAAGGACTTGGTCGCAAAGTCTACGAATCAGCGCCTAAATGAGATCTCGGAAGCGATCGTTTTACTCAAGGAGCATCTCGAAAAAAGAGGATTGCGGGGCGTCGAGGTCAACGGCCGACCCAAGCACCTCTACAGCATCTTCAACAAGATGGCAAAGCAGGGGGTTCAGTTCGAGGAGATTTACGACCTGCTTGCGATGAGGGTTATCGTCGAAAACTCCTCCGATTGTTATTTGGCGCTCGGGATCGTTCACGACCTTTGGATTCCCGTTCCCGGCCTTTTCTACGACTACATCGCAAAGCCGAAGCCCAACGGCTATCAGTCGCTGCACACCAAAGTGGTCGGCCCTTCCGGAGAGCCTCTTGAAGTGCAAATTCGCACCAAGGCAATGCATGCGGTCGCCGAGTACGGCGTGGCCGCGCACTGGACTTACAAAGAAGGGAAGGCAGAGCTCGCCGAGACCACCCGCCTTTCGCAACTGCGCAAACAACTTTTCGACTGGTCCAGCGACGCGACCACCAGCAGCGACTTCTTGCGCTCCCTTTCAACGGACCTGTTCTCAGAGCAGGTCTTCGTCTTCACTCCCAAAGGTGACGTTCTCGACTTGCCTCGAGGGTCGACCACAGTGGACTTCGCCTTCCGAGTGCACACGCAGCTTGGCCTCAAGATGGTCGGCGCGAAGATCAACGGCGTCATGGCCCCCCTTAGCACGGAAGTCGAAAACGGCGACGTCGTGGAGCTGATTACCCGCTCGAACGGCACGCCGAGTATGGACTGGCTCAAGTTCGTCAAGTCCAGCCACGCACGCAACAAAATTAAGGGCTATTTCCGCAGGATCAGCAAGTCGGAAGATGCCGCCCGAGGCCGCGAAACTCTCGAAAAGGAGTTGAAGTCGCTCGGGCTCGACCCCAAGCCATACCTGAGCGACGAGAAACTTCAGACGATAGCGGCTCAAATAGACGGATGCGAGAACGGGACGGACGTTCTCGCCAAGGTTGGCTTGGGGCTCGCCACGGTTCAGAGCGTCATTGCCAAACTGCGGCCCTCGTCCCCAGCCCCTGCGGTCGAGCAAATTCAAACCACCCGAACCAAGGAAGGGAAATTAACCCTTTCCACCGCCGGAATCGATGATGTGATGCTTCGCCGAGGCAAATGCTGCGACCCGATACCCGGCGACGACGTGGTGGGTTACGTCACACGCGGCCGGGGAATCATGATTCACCGCCGCATCTGCCCTAACGTGACGCGCTATCAGGCAGAGGAAGCCGAGCGGCTAATGCCGCTCGAGTGGCCAGGCGACGGCAATCTTTACGCGGTCATGCTCAAGATCGTGTCCGTCAACCGTCAAGGCCTGCTCATGGATATTTCCACAATTTTTGGAGAATCCCACACAAATGTGTCCGCCGCCCGCATCCGCACTCTGCCAAACCACACCGCGGAGATTGAGGTCACCATCGACGTCAGAGACACCGATCACCTTCAGCAGGTCATGACTAAAATCGGAAACTTCGCCGACGTGATCAGCATCTTGCGGATGTTCGGGAGGACAGGGAAGTGATTCCTGATAGGTGATTGATGGTTGAAGCTAGAGTAGTCACCCATTCAGACTAGTCGGGCGGTCCACATGCGCGTTGATCCCAACCCCAACCCCTCAAACCCCAATCTTAGAGACCCCTATCACCCATCACCCGTCACCCAAAAGAATGAAAGCGATCGTTCAACGAGTATCCAGCGCCGAAGTTAAGGTTGACGGCAAAGTAGTTGGCCAAATCGATGTGGGCCTGCTCGTGCTTGCCGCCGCCCATCGGCTCGATACCGAGGCTGAGGCCCGCAAGCTGGCAGACCGCGTCCTCGGGCTTCGCATCTTCAACGACGAAGCCGGAAAGATGAACCTTTCCCTTGCCGAGATTCCCGAATCGGGCATCCTCGCCGTGTCCAACTTCACGGTTTACGGCGAAACCTCCAAGAGTCGCCGGCCAAGCTTCATCGAAGCAGCGCCCTTCGAGGAGGGCAAGCGGCTTTTCGAAGCCTTCGTTGCCGCCCTCAGGGAGCGGCATCCGCGTGTCGAAGAGGGCGTCTTTGGCGCCGATATGAGGGTGTCTCTCGTCAACGACGGACCCGTGACGGTGATTCTGGAAGCCCCGCCGGGCTAAACTCGTTCTTGTGGCGACCGTCGCACGCGGCTTCAGCGCTCTCCGGGTCTATCTGGAGATGATCAAGTTCGAGCATTCGATCTTTGCTCTTCCTTTCGCGATGATCGGAATGATGTGGGGAAGCCTTTCCGTGCGCCACACCGCTTGGCCGGGATGGTGGGATTTTGCCTGGATCGTGGTCGCCATGGTTTCCTGCCGAAGCGCTGCGATGGCCTATAACCGCATCGCCGACCGAGACATCGACTCACAGAATCCGCGAACGAAATCGCGGGCTTTGCCCGCGGGCCTGCTCAGGCTTTCGCAGGCCACGTTCTTTTTCTTTGTCAGCTGCGCCGTGTTCTTCCTCGCCGCTGGAATGCTGAACCGGCTCACATTGGAACTGAGTCCCCTAGCGCTGGGCGTCACCCTGTTCTACAGCGTGACAAAGCGGTTCACGCCCCTGTGCCATTTCATTTTGGGCCTCAGTCTTGGCATAGCCCCTTCCGCGGCATGGATCGGCTCGACCGGACGCCTGGATTGGGCCATCGTGCCTGTAACCTTCGCCGTACTCTGTTGGACCGCCGGTTTCGACATCATCTACGCCTTACAGGATGTCGCTTTCGACAAAGAGCACCACTTGCGTTCTTTGCCGGAAACGATCGGGGTGCCGCGCGCCCTGTTAGTCAGCCGCATTTGCCATCTCCTCGCCGTCGCTTTACTAGTTCTCGCCGGCCGCATGGTCGGCGCGGGGCCGATCTTTTACGGGGGTGTCGTCTTCGCAGCCGGGCTACTCGCCTATGAGCAGAGCCTTGTAAAACCAACCGATCTTAGCAAGGTCAACCTAGCCTTCTTCACCCTGAACGGGTTTGTGTCGATGGCCGTCTTTGTCTTTGCCTTGATCGACCTGATCAAGTAGCTATTTCTTAGGCGGATCGAACTGGGTTGCATCGAGGCTGGCTTCAGAGTGCACCTTCTTGAGCTGGTTGTCCTCGTCCTCTTCGCCCGTATGAATTCCGATCCGCATGGCAACCTTGACTCCGTCCACGTTGCGAAAGTCGGAGTAGTCGCAGATTAGCGGAATGTTGCCAAGAATTGTCGGTCGTAGAAATTCGGCTCGGATCAGGTAGTTCGTCTGCTTGTCGAAGAAGAATATAGCGCGGACGCCCTGGTCGGTTACCCCGCGAACTCCAACCGCATCCTTGCCGTCGATCGTCGCCGTACCCGCCTGCATCTGATCGAGGGCGGGAAGGGAAGCCTTGCCCGTGTACATCGCCATCTGGTGAAGGAAATACACCATCACGCTCTTGGGGATCATGTCGACCTCGGTCCCGCGAGCGAACCAACCTTGAGTTCCGTTATATCCGAATCGTGTCGATGTTTCGGGGTGCGCCGGGTCCGTCTCGGACATGACGAAACGATTCCCAAGCCGAGTGACCTCCAGCTTGTGAGTATGGCCCTCGCCGTTCGATTCACCCTCGAGCCGCAGCCCCTTTAGGTTGCCCGCCGACGAGCCTCCAACCGCCGCATCGTAGTTCGCGAGGATTTGATCTGCCGAGAGGTCTTTATTGAAGCGGAGCCGATCCGAGACGCCTTGCGCCGGAGGGATCGAAAGCGGATTGGTTCTTCCAGCGTGGCATGTGGCGCATGTAACCTCCGTCTTGCCGTCGAAGTTCGCTTCATTGATCGAGCGTGTCATCAAGATCATTTTCCGCGCAGTGCCCTTTGCCGTCTTTTCGTCGCTGGCCCGGTCTTCAACGTGGCAATAGTCGCAGCCAACTTTGAGCGAGGCGCTGATGAACTGCATCGCCGGAATGATGTCGCTCGCCTTCTGGCCCTTGAAGACTTGAATGTTCTTGAACTGCTCTTCGGCAAGTTTGGTCTGGTCCTGATGGGCCATGGCAACCGATGTGACGAAGAGCGCGCTGGAGATCCCGAGAAGAACGGCGTTAAATCGCATCACCGTATGTTACTGCGGCGCCGATGCCGACGCCTAGCCCGATTTCGGAATTTTAAAATTGGTGTCGCGAGATTTAATGGCACAGGCTCATTCCGGAATGGCGTTGTAAGAGGAGAAGGAACAATCGCGAAGCGATCAGATTCATACACAAGAATTGGAGGGACACGACGATGTGGCTTACAGAAGAAGAATTTGCGGAGATGCTTGCCACCTACTGGGAAAACCAAGAGGACGCCCAAGCCATGGAGCTGAAGGGTTCCGATGCCTCTTCTCATCGCGCGTTCACGATAGGGTGCGTACTTCAGGACATTTTTGCCCGCGATCAGCCGCGAGCGGTTGGAATGCCGGCGCTAGAAGAAAAAGGGGAAAGGGTAGAGGCCGTTCGGACCAGACCTGAAGCTAGCTTGCAATAGCTTCTATCGTTTTCGTGTTTGCCGCCTACGGTTCCCCCGCCTGCGCGATCTCTATTGCCCTGAGGCAGGCCTTGGCTTTATTGCAGGACTCCTGATATTCGTTCTCCGGAACGGAGTCGTGAACGATGCCGCCACCCGCCTGAATATAGGCTTTACCGCCCTTTATTAACATGGTTCGGATGGCGATGCATAGGTCCATATCACCTTGGGCGCTGATATAGCCGACGGCGCCCGCATAAAGACCCCGGCGATTGCTCTCGAGTTCGTCGATAATCTCCATCGCGCGCACTTTAGGCGCTCCGCTGACCGTTCCGGCGGGAAAGGTTGCGCGCACGAGGCTGAAGGCGTCCTCGCCTGGCCTGATCTCTCCGGTCACGTCGCTTACGATGTGCATGACGTGGCTATATCGCTCCACCGACATGAGCTCGTTCACTTTGACGCTGCCGTATCGGCACACCCTGCCAAGGTCGTTTCGGCCAAGGTCCACAAGCATGATATGCTCCGCGCGTTCCTTCTCGTCTTCGAGAAGCTGCTTCGCCAGCTCCGCGTCCTCCTCACTGTTTTGACCTCTCCAGCGTGTGCCCGCGATTGGCCGTACCCTCGCCTGACTGCCTTCCAAACTGACTAGAATCTCGGGCGACGCGCCCACGACGTCGAAGTCTCCGAAGCGGAGCAGAAACATGTAGGGAGAAGGATTCAACGATCTCAGCGCCCGGTAAACGGTAAGTGGGTGCGCTGAAACCTCCGTTTCGAACCGTTGAGAGATAACGGTCTGAATGCAATCCCCCGCCGCGACGTACTCCTTGACCCTTTCTACCATGGCAAGGAAACTGTCCCTTGAAACGTTGCTCGACACGACGTTGGCTTCAAACGAACCCGTGGGAAGGGGAGGCAAGGGTCCGTGCAGCCGTCCAACAATCTCGGCTATCTCGTGTTCGGCCCGGGCGTAGTCCTCTGCGGTTCCCAGCGCGTTGACGATAACCCGGATAGTGCAGTTGGCGTGGTCGAAAACCACAACCGAGTCGGCGACCATCATGGCCAAGTCGTCGATGCCAAGATCGTCCTCCGTCGAGTCTCCCAAGCGCTCGAAGAACCGAACGATGTCGTATCCCAGAATTCCCACCGCGCCTCCGGAGAATCTTGGCAGCCCGGGCGCCGATTCGTGCGGCTCGATCAACTCTTCGAGAAGGTCGAGCGGATCTTTTGATTCCGGAATCTCGCTGGACAGCCATTCGCCGTTTTTCAAAAGGCGAACCTTGGCGCCTTTGGTTCTCAGCACCGATTTTGGCCGGACGCCGATTATGCTGTAGCGTGCGAGTTGCTCGCCGCCAGTAACGCTTTCCAGAAGAAAGCTGTACTCTTCGTCTGCCGCGAGCTTCCAGTAGGCGCTCACCGGGGTCTCCAGATCCGCGACAAGATCGCGATAGACAGGCGCCGCTCGATCGGGCGTAGCTCTGGATAGAAACTGCTCTCGCCCCGGGACCAACATGGAGCTAGGCTACCGCTTTAGCCAACACCAACTTTCTTCAGAGCCTTCCGCAAAACATCCTCGGGAACGCCTCCCTGGATGTATTTCGACATCTTGCCATCTTTGTCGATGATAACGACTAGCGGAATCGCATGGGCGTTGTAGAGGTTTGTCGCCTCGTCGTTCACATCTTCGTAGGCCGGGAAAGTGAACCCGTTGTTCTTCACAAAATCCATGATCTTTTGCGGCGTCTCGTCGCTGATCGTCACCACCTGTAGATCGTTCTTGCCGAACTCTCGGAAGAGATCCTCGGTATGAGGCAGCGTCTCTTTGCACGGCCCGCACCAAGTGGCCCAGAAGTCTAACAGAACCGGTTTTCCCCTGAACGAGCTAAGCTTCACCCGCTTGCCGGTCTTAAGATCGGTAACCGAAAAATCCGGCGCAGGTTCGCCGAAACCTGCGGGCGGACGAGGGCCGCCCGGGTTGGTCATATCGACCACTTTTATCCCGGCTGGCTTGTTCACCGCATAATCCGCCGGATTAATCTTGGGTTCGTCGTTCGAGGAAGCAAAGGTTTCCGCGACAGTAACCCCTTTCAGCCTTGGCATTTTGGATACGGCCGGATCCAGGTCGTAAGAGATCTTGTAAACGTGCGACGTCTTCTCGCCGATGAGCAGGTCCGTGTGCCCATAAACCGGGCCTGCCGCGTAAAACAGGACATGCCGCGCAGGCTCGCCGCCAGCCGTCTCCTCGGTCCCAAACGTGGGCGCGCCCTTGCTCTCATCGACCAACTGGCCGTAGTTGGAGGAGCCCCCAAAAAAGCTGAAGATTGGAGAAAGCCCCAAATTGAGTCGCCCCATCACCTGGGAAGTCCTCTCCGCGTCGGCGATCGTCATCGGCGCCGAATAAAGAACTGCCGAATCCTTTGCTCGCGACGAAGTCTCCAACATTTGGCTGCCGTTGGAAACGGTGCTCACGGTCCACTGAACCCCGGACTGCTTCGGCATTTGCATCGTCATCTGATACTTGAACAGATTCGGCGAGGTGTATTCCAAGTCCCGGTGCTGTAGGGTCTTGGATTGGTCATGAGTCAGAGTCCAATCCCAAGCGGCGGTGTAAGCCTTGAGCCCCTGATAGTGGTCCATGGATGCCTTGAGAAAGCCTTCCGGGCCGCTAGCGGCGGCAACGGCTTGCGGTTGCTGACATCCTGAGGCAAGTAGAACCGCCAGGGGAATGGCGCCGAGAACGCCGCTAGAAAGGGCTGACATGGTAATACCAACGCATCCGCGATGGCTTCAGGTTCCTTTGCCCCGAATGGGAGTTGCTGTGAGCCGCGAACTTGAGCGCAAGGGTGGGCAGCAGCACGAGCATGGTGTAACGCATGCTAGCTCTCCGACGTAAACTGGAACTTAGATGTTAAGCTGGCTTTTCTACGATCCGATGTTCTCCTACCCGTATGGCCCCGGAATGGGCGGCCTTACCAACCCTCCGCTCCGCGAGCCTACCGAGCGCGACCCCTCGATTGAAGCGAGGCTTCATTCACTGGAAATCGCTTGCGCGGGACTTTGGGAGTTGCTTAAGCAGAAGAACAACTACTCCGATCAGGAGCTGATTGCTGCAATCAAAGCGGTGGACGATCGAAACACCTCCCAAGCGAACCTCACGAAGTGCCCGGTGTGCGGCCACCCCATGCTGACCCACAACCATGCCAAATGCCTCTGGTGCGGCGCGGACTTGCAGGCGAAGCCGTTCGTGCCTCCCGCTTCCTAACTGCTGTTAGCTTGCCGCGGCTTCAATCGGCTTGAACTCGGCGACCGCATCGTGAACGGCGAGTTGCGTTTGCAGCATCTCGGCCTTCTTGGAAGTGATGCCGGTCAAGAGCGTAATGGGAGTTTCCGTCATGATCTGCTTTACCTGGGACCGGTTCAGCGCGAGCATGCGCTGCAAGACGTCGATCACTTCCTCCGTTCTTGGGCCCGGATCGACCAAAACGAGTTCGTAAAAATTGGGATCGTCGTGAATGGTAAAGCTCTTCGGCAAGTTCCTGTGCGATTCCCCCGTCGTGTGGATGGGGATCTCTCGGTCGCAGTTGTCGCAAATCAGGGCTTCGCTCTTTTCGCTGTAGTAAACGAGGTGATTGCAAAAGCCGCAACGGACTTGGAACACCGGTAGGACCTTGCCATTCAGGATCGGAATGAGCATGCCGCAATGCTCACAAGCGAAGTCGTCCTTCGGGTCTTCGGTTAACACGTTCTTCTTCTGGCAATACGGGCAGTCCACGTCGTGCGACTTAACTTCCCGTATGCTGAAAACGCTCAGGACCGCGATGCCACAGGTGACGGCGCCAACACCCCACAGCACGTAAATCAGCCCCAAGAGAGCGCCATCGCCTCGGTACATGTAGAGGACCACTCCGGCGGCGATAGCGATAATACCGCCACCGCCAAAGGTGAGCGCCTTCTCGGCGATCATTTCCAAAACGTGAGATCTGCGCAGCGTCATGGCCGGAATAGAGGATGCAATAAAAGTATAGCAAGGAGGACGGCCTCACACAACGCGGGGATTCTATTTGTCCTTGGAGGCGTTGGTTGGCACGAGCAAATAGCTGTCCACGCCTTCGACGATAACCCCAAATCCATACCTTTGGCCGAGTCGATCCAGAAGGCTCTTCGCGTCGGTGTCTTGCTCGTCGACGTCGACCGTTGGGTTGGGGAAACCAGGCGCGGTTTTGACGTCGATCTTATAGGTCGAAGATATCGACCCGATCACGCTTGACAGCGGCGCCTGCATCATCGTTACGTGTAGCCGCTCCATCTTAGGTTGCGATACTTGGCCCATGGCCGCGTTCGCATCGCTCGGGGCTGCATTCACGCCAGGAGTCGACCCTGAAGCGGGGTCGCCTAAAGTCGCGTTCGGTGGAATGTTTGGGGACACGACCATGAGCGCGGTTGGTACTCTGTGGGCAGGCTGATCCACGTTCACCGAATGAGGCCTCGGCCGATTCTGATACTGAAAATTGGTCGTCGTTGGCTTATAGTCGCCGTAGCGCATGGGTTCGCCATTCTTGGCATGAGTGACGAACGCGACGGTTGTGATCGACACCACCAAAATCACCAAGCCGGCCATGGGCCAAGTAACGGGCCCTCCCGCCTTACTTGGCGGCACAAACGGGGGGCGGGGAACGTCTGCGAACTGAAGACTCTTGGCCTTCTTCAAGTCCTTGATCAGCAAAACGCGGTGAGACAGTTCGGCGTGCAGATCCGGGAATTGCCGCTTAAAGTTCTCGATGGCATGGAAATCGCCGGTTTCGGCGATACTCCACATCAGCGAATCAACCTCGCGGGCTATTTTCATCGTTTCTGTAATTCCTCGTAGATCTCGCGAAATCGCTCGCGAGCTCGGTACAGTCTTGTCTTCGCGGCGTTCGGGCTGCAGTTCAGATTATCGGCGATTTGCTGTAGTGTAAAATTCTCCCAATAAGATAAGGTTAGTATAGCCCGGTCGGCTGGGCGCATCTTCACCAGGGCCCGGTAGATTCGAGGATCCACCCGCTGGTCTTCCGCCGCCGATTTGGCGAGGGCTTCGTTAAGCTCAACGAAACGCCACCGGTTTTTCCCTTTTCGCGCCTCCTGAATGCTTCGGTTCACCGCGATCCGAAAGAGCCAGGTTGAGAACCGGCACCGCCGGTCGAAGCGAGGCAAATGCCGGTAGGCAAGGGTGAACACCTCTTGGGCAACGTCGGCGGCCTCGTCGCTCCTTAGCAAAACGCCCCGCGCTACCGCGACGATCCTATCGAAATATTTGGCGTAAAGGTGCTCAAAGGCCGTGTCGTCGCCTTTGGAAGCTCGCTCAACATACACGACATCCTCGTCGTAGGTCTGTTGGGCCCCCGTATGCACCAGTGCCGAAACCATGTCTTCTCGTTGGACGCTCATTTTCTACGCTATGTAACTGGAAGCGCTCTAAACGTTAAAAAGTTCTTGCGCGGTGTTAAACCCGGTTGCTGTGCGGCCACCCCTGGGTATAAAGTCTGGCCGGCGTCCATTGAACTCGTCGGGAAGATATTGGGTCACGATCCACAAATTGAAGAACGTGAGAGCTACGATCCAGGACACAAATGACAATTTCCACCTTTCGCGGGCAAAGTAAACAAGCCCGAAGCCAAATCCCAGTCCCATCGGCCCTATCGCAGGGAAGAGGTAACGAGCTTGGCCCTGAAAATATCGTACGTTGAAAGCCACATAAGAAAGCACCACTAGGCATATAAATGTTGCGTTCATTACCACTGTTGGCCGTCCTTCCTTCCACTCTGGTTTGCGCAGCGCGAGAAATCCTCCCAGCGCCATGATGGTGAGGACCCCGGCGAAGATCCCTGAGACCACGGTTGGCAACGGTATATCCATGTACCCAAACACTCCTATGAAGCTATTCCATGTCAGAAGGAAAACCGTGCTAATGTAAGGGCCCCAACCCAGCCCGAGGCTGGCGCGAGTCGGAGAGTTCACGAATGCTAGGTTGAACGCCTTCATCGCAAAAGGATCCCCATACAACGATTGATTCCTAATCCACCATGGAAGCGCAAGGAGCAACGCGATTCCGGCCGCGGCGAGAGCGACCCGTATCGGCGGCCGGGGCGCGCCTGACAAATATGCGGCAATGAGAACAGCAGGGGCCAGGGCAATCGCCGTTGTCTTGGTTAGCAGCGCTAACCCGAGAAGAACGCCAAGAGTCACCCCACGTTTTAGGTTCCATCCCAGTTTGCAACTCAGAGCAGCGGTGGCGAGGGTCCAGGTGCAAAGTGAGAAAAGAAGGGGGTCGTTGCTGACCGCTCCGCTGAGCGCCAGATTCATAGGCAGCAAAGCGACAAAAGCGGCGCCCGCAAGTCCAAACTCCTTCTTCCCGAAACCCCACAATCCGAGAAAAAACACTCCGACGACGTTCGAGCAGCCAACGAGGACGTTTACCGCACGCAAAACAAATCCGCCCCAAGCGAATTGACTCAGGTCCGATTGGCCGGTGAGTTTGACGATCGCGGTCTCGATCATGTAGAACAGCGGCGGCTGGTGGCTTTGATAGCCCGCCCCGGAGTTTGGGTTGGCAGGGTCCAAAACGGGAAATCCGTGGCCGTCGACGAGGTATTGGACGTAGTCCACATGCTCCAACTCGTCGGGCGCCCCGATGTCCGGAATGATTGGCCGGCGAGGCGGACGGGGAAGGTCGTCCATCGGATACGGCGTTCGGAAAGCGGGACGGCTGAAATCGATCGAAGAGAGGGGATACTTTCCCTGCTTGTTGTACGGCGTTGCGAAAGCATAGGCAAGCGCCAGCACAAAATGCAGGAGCACCAACACGCCTAAGGCAAACCGATTCGAACGCAGGTCCACGCCTTGGGATTATGGCGCGTACAACCTTGGAGTGCGATTCTTCGCCGCTCTACCGAGCCGATCGTTCGGCGTTCTGTGGAGAAATCCCAGGGCCCTTGCGAGACGCAAATCGAAGGCCGTGAAGATAGCGGCGAAGATTGGACGAACTCCAGAGTCGGGCTCGAGGGTCTAGTATCATGGAACAATAGGCCCCGTTATGAAGAAGTTCGCCCTAATAACTCTGTCACTATTGATCGCCAGCGCGAGCATGGCGCAGTCGGCCAAGTCGCTTATCGCCGACTACGTGAAAAAGGTTAACGAAGCCAAATCGCTGTCCGTTAGCTACACTGTGCAAAGGCTCGGTGGCCTGCCAAAGCATTACACGCTCTTGTTCTCGAAGCCTGACCGGATTAGGCTCGAAACGCCAACTGGCGTCATCGCCGCGGACGGATCCTACATCACCGCTTACGAAAAGAGCGACAAATCCTATTTCCGTGTTGCGGAGACCCAGCGCGGGCTGCTTGAAATCCTGAGGCCGGGCGAGTTCTATCTGTGGCGCGCCTTCTTTGATCCCAAAGCCTTCGGCCGGATGCCGGAAGCGACCTTTGCCGGCCACAAGACTCACAAAGGAATGGACCTAACCGTGGTCAAAGGGACCGTCGACATGAGCAACGATCATTTTGTGACGTTCTACTTCGATTCCTCCGGCCTTCCCAGGCAAGCTGAGATAGTATTGCAGGTAGAGGGCATTGACACGTTGATCGATACCGACTCGTTCGAACTCGGGCTTCAGCCGTTTTCAATCGACAAGTTCGTCTTCACCCCTCCCGTGGGTTCGCATCCACGCAAAAGTTTCTGAAGGTAAACTAACCTCCTGCCGAACTCAAGTTGAGGCATGGAGATGCTTTCTTGACCCCACAACACGGAACCGCTACCGCGGTGCGCAAAGAGCCCGCCATAACGCATAAAGGCGCCCTCCCGAGGGAACAACTTTCCAAGGAAGATCGCCTCGCCATCCTCGAGCAGCTTTACCTGGCTCGGTATTTCGACGTTCGTCTGATCAAAGAGAAAAAGCGAGGCGGCCTCACCGGAACCCTTTACTCTTCACACAACCAGGAGGCCATTCTCGTTGGATCGCTTTATGGCCTGCGGCCTGACGACTGGATAAGTCCCGTTCACCGAGACATGCCCGCGTTCTTCCTGAAGGACGCGCGAACGGGCCTTCGAAACCCGAACCGAATGGGTATGTCGATACAAGAGGTTTGCTGCCAGGTATGGTGCCGGCAAGATTCGCCCGGTCGCGCGCGGGACAACTGGTCCCACTTCGGCAGCAGGGCAAAGCACATCATCCACTCCACCTCGATGCTCGCGGGAACGATCCCGGTTGCGGCCGGAGTGGTCCTCGCCGACCGGCTGAATGGGGGCGACGCCGTGGTGCTCACTTATAACGGCGAGGGCTCTACCGCGCAAGGCGTGTTCCACGAGGCGATCAACTATGCGGCCGTGCACAAACTGCCCGTGATCACGATCGTCGAGAACAATCAATGGGCGTACGGCACTCCGGTGGAGCTTGAGGTCCCAACCGACGACGTCGCCGACCGCGCTTTGGGCTACGGCATCCCCGGATTCATCGCCGACGGGCAGGACGTGTTCGACGTGTACGACAAGGTGATGCTCGCGATAGTTCATGCCCGATCGGGCAAGGGGCCGAGCATCGTCGAGTGCAAGTCTTTCCGCGCCTACGGGCACGGCGACCACGACGACGACCGGGCGGCGAAGTATCGCCCGCGAGAGGAAGTCGACGAGGGCCGTAGCCGAGACCCTATCGCGATTTGCAAGGCGCATCTGCTTAAGGACGGCACGATCACCAAGGAACAAGCCGAAAGCTACATGGCCGAAGGGAAGGGCGCGACCGAAGCGAAGAATGAAGATTTCCCGCCATCGGTCGTCGAATACCTCAACGAGGGCGTCGAGTTTGCGAAAAAGAGCACCCCTCCACCGGCCGAGGAAGGCGGAATGTGGGTATTCAAGGAGCCCCAATGAGCGTGGCCGTCGAGGCGCCTGCGGCGCTAAAGAAAAACTACCTCACCGCTCTGAAAGAGGCACTTGACGAGGAGCTCGGCCAGAACGAGGACCTGATTTGCCTGGGTGAGGACATCGGCATTCTCGGAGGCGCTTTCGGCGTCACCGAGGGGCTGCAAACGAAGTACGGCGCCCACCGAGTGGTGGACATGCCCATCAGCGAAGCGGCCATCGTTGGTGTCGGAGTCGGCGCCGCCCTCAACGGCAAGACCGTGATGTGCGAGATGCAGTTCATCGATTTCATCTCCTGTGGGTTCGACCAGATTGTGAACATGATGGCCACCTACCACTACCGAACGGCAGGTGAGGTCGCCATGCCGGTCGTCGTCCGCGGTCCCGCCGGCGCCTACGGAGGCGGCGCCCTCTACCACAGCCAAATGAACGAGGCCTGGTTCTGCCATTCGCCTGGGCTCAAGGTCGTTTGCCCGTCCACCCCGACCGACGCAAAAGGCCTGCTAAAGGCCTCGCTTCGAGACGGCAACCCAGTCGTGTTTTACGAGATCAAAGAGCTCTATCGTCAGCCTAAAATCGCTGAGGAGTTGCCCGAAGGCGATTTCACCGTGCCGCTTGGGAAGGCGGCGGTTCGACTCGAAGGGAAGGACGTCACCCTCGTCACCTACGGCCAGAACGTGTACCACTGCCTCACCGCAGCCGAAGAGCTAGCGAAGCAGGGAATATCCGCCGAAGTAATCGACCTTCGCACCCTCGTTCCGCTCGACGAAGAGACGATTCTAAAGTCCATCGCCAAAACGAACCGGCTTGTAAGTGTTAACGAAGCCCCCCGCACCTGCGGCTTCGCAGGCGAGCTTGTGGCCCGGGTCTGCGAAATCGGCTTCGAATATCTGGACGCCCCACCACTCCGGGTCACCCGGCTAGACACCCCGGTCCCCTGGGCGAAACCCCTGGAAACCTTCGTTTTGCCCTCCGTGGACAAGATCGTCGAAGCGGCGAAGAAAGTTGTCAGATTCTAAATGTGGAGTGCGGCGATTCCTTCACCCCGATAAATCCGCCGATAATCCGGTGACGTGAGCGCTTTATCACGTAATGCGCCGTTCCCGCTTACGCCCGACCGCCCAGCAATCCTCCACAATCCATGCCAAAATTAGTTTGAACTTGGCGTCGCTAGCGGACCGGTTGTGAAGCTTACATATTCGCAAGCTAAGGAACCATCCCGTCGCGGCGTAAATTCATATGTACGTAGCTCGATGGAGACACAACTTTATAGCCTGACGGTCAACGCATTAATTGCCAATAATTGAATGGATAGTCAAGCGGCTCTCGGAGAGGTGAAGCCTAACCTGGAGATCAACCGTCTGAAGATCATTCAAACAGGCGCCGCGAACAGAAAGGCGATAGCAGAGGTCAAACCCACCGAGAATCCGTAGAAGGTGAATAAACAGCATGTGGCAACGCTTTACAGAACGAGCAAGAAAGGTGGTCTTCTACGCGCAGGAAGAAGCGCAGAAGTTCGGAGAGGGATACGTCTCGACCGAACATCTTCTCCTGGGATTGGTAAGAGAATCCGATAGCGTTGCTGCGCGTGTGCTTGATAAGCTGGGTGTAAGCCTTAATAGAATTCGTGCGGAGGTCGAAAAGCAACTCCCGAGGGGAGACGCCCGGCCGAGTCAGGATATGACTCTTACTCCTCGCGCGAAAAGAGTAATCGATTTAGCGTATGACGAGGCCAGAAACCTCAACAACAACTACATCGGAACCGAGCATCTGCTGTTGGGCCTGATCCGAGAAGGTGACGGCTTAGCGGGTAGGGTTCTTGCCAAGCTTGGCGTGGAACTAGAAAAGGCTCGCCGGGAAGTGATGGCGCTCCAAGATACGGAGACCCAGACAAAATCCGGTAGCCGAAGCGCAAGCCATGGCGGAGCTACCAAGACTCAAACCCTGGATGAGTTCGGCAGAGACCTGACCGAACTTGCCCGCGACGGGAAGTTAGACCCCGTGGTAGGACGGCAAAGCGAGATCGAGCGTGTCATGCAGATCCTGTGCCGCCGAACTAAAAACAACCCCTGTTTGATCGGAGAACCCGGCGTTGGAAAAACAGCCATCGCCGAAGGTCTCGCCCTCCGCATCGTCAGCGGAGACATTCCGGACTTACTGCGCAATAAGCGAATCGTCGCGTTGGACCTCGCCGGCCTAGTCGCCGGCACGAAATATCGAGGCGAGTTCGAAGAGCGCATGAAGAAAGTGATGGAAGAGGTGCGCAAAGCCGAAGGCAATGTCATCCTCTTCATCGATGAACTGCACACGCTGGTTGGAGCCGGTGCCGCCGAGGGCGCCATCGACGCTTCGAACATCATGAAACCGGCGCTTGCAAGAGGCGAATTGCAGTGCATAGGTGCGACGACTCAAGACGAGTTTCGCAAATATATCGAGCGGGACGCCGCTCTGGAGAGAAGATTCCAGGGCGTGAAGGTCCGCGAGCCTTCTGAGGAAGAGGCGGTCGACATCCTGAAAGGGCTGCGTGAGAGATACGAAGCGCACCACCAGGTCGAGATCACGGATGACGCGATCACATCTGCCGTTCAGCTTTCTCAGAGGTACATCACCGACAGAACCCTTCCGGATAAGGCGATCGACCTTATCGACGAGGCGGCTTCGCGAGTTCGGTTGCAGCAGAGCCTGCCGCCCCTTGCGGTCCGCCAAGATCGAGCACAGCTTAACAAAATGAGATCCGAGCTGGAGCACATGGGCAAGCGCACTGGCAACGAGGACTCGTTCACCAAGCTTCAGAGCGATATCGAAAAATTAGAAGCGAGCATTACCACCCGCGAAGAAGAGTGGGGCAACGTGGAGAAGATCGAACCGGTGGTCGACGAGCATGAAATCGCGTCGATCGTCCAGAGTTGGACCGGCATCCCCGTCACGAAACTCGTCGAAGCCGAGTCCCAGAAGCTCCTTCGCATGGAAGAAGACTTGCACAGCCGAATCATCGGCCAGCACGACGCCGTCGTCGCTGTATCGAGGGCGATCCGCCGAGCGCGAAGCGGCCTCAAGGATCCGAAGCGACCGATGGGCAGCTTCATCTTCCTCGGCCCGACCGGCGTCGGAAAGACCGAACTCGCCAAGGCGCTTGCGGCCTACCTTTACGAAAAGGAATCCAACATCGTCCGAATCGACATGTCCGAATACATGGAACGGTTCGCCGTCAGCCGTCTGGTTGGCGCCCCTCCGGGATATGTGGGATACGATGAGGGCGGTCAGCTCACCGAGCAGGTTCGCAGGAACCCGTATTGCGTGGTGCTTCTCGACGAAATCGAGAAGGCTCACCCGGAGGTTTTCAACATCCTCTTACAGGTGATGGAGGACGGCCACCTTACCGACTCGCAAGGCCGAACGGTGGACTTCCGCAACACGCTGATCATCATGACCTCGAACGTAGGAGTCCGGCCCATCGAAATGGACAAGGGCCTCGGCTTCCGCGACGTCAAGCAAGACATCAACGACCCGCGCACCTACGAGATGATGAAGACGCGAATGCTGGACGAGATGAAGAAGCTCTTCCGGCCCGAGTTCCTCAACCGCGTGGACGAGGTCATCGTCTTCCAGCATCTTCAGAGGCCGGAGATCCTTCAGATCGCCGATCTGTATCTAAAGCGGGTCAACGAACAGGCGGCATCTATGAACGTAACCATCGAACTGAGCGACGCCTTGAAGGACATGCTCGTCGACCAAGGGTACGACCCGAACCTGGGCGCAAGGCCATTGCGGCGCGCCGTCCAGCGCTTCGTGGAGGACCCACTGAGCGAAGAGTTGCTCCTCGGAAGGTTCTCGCCTGGCGACCACATCATCGCCGACCTGGACGAAGATAAGAAGGTCGTCTTCAAGAAGAAAGAGGACGAGCCGCCTAAGAAGAAGGAAAAGGCTCTCGCAGGCAAGTAAAGGTCTCTGCGCTCCTTAAACGGCAGCAAATAAAGAGGGCCAGAGTGAGTATTCACTCTGGCCCTTTCTTCGTGTCGTAGACCTCTATACTATGCGGCCGCCGGTTCGGGGGTCACTCCTTCCTTCCCATAGAAGTAATGGTAGAGTACGCCTGCCAGGCCTCCGCCAAGCAATGGCCCGAGGATGTAGATGGCGACGTTGTCGAACTTGTGCTCGGCGATCGCCGGGCCAAGGAACCGGGCGGGGTTGATTGCGCAGCCCGTTTTCGGTCCGAAGCAGAGAATGCAGATGGTGATCGTAAGGCCGATGAAGAGACCACCCACCTTGGGGGCTCTTCGATCGACAGCAGTGCCGTACACTGCCGTCACCAACAGGAACGTCCCAACTGCTTCGAGCACGAACCCTTGGGTAAAGTTGGTCGAATCGGAGAGGGCGGGAGTCCCACTCAAACCTGAACCCAGGCAGTAGATGATCAGAAAGGCGCCTGCGGCGCCACCGGCAACCTGTGCGATCCAGTAGAGGACAAGCTCCATCGTCCGGATGTGATGCCCAATCCAGAGACCAAAACTGACCGCGGGGTTGAAGTGTCCACCGCTGATTGCGCCAAGCGCGGAAACCATAATGCCAATCGCCAAACCATGGGCGATAGCCGTGCCGACAAGCCCGGCGCCGATGTCTTTGGACGCGCTTCCAACGCCAATAAATATCAGCGTAAACGTGCCAATAAACTCTGCGACAAGTGCCTTGAAATTCATGCTGATTCTCCTAGACTTTTCGTTTAGGACGAAACTAGCAAGTTGTTTGCATGCGCGTGTTGGTTAAAGGGGTAGAGGCCGAGAGGCGCTTCCGATATGAAGTGCGCTGGCTTGGAGTCCGGTGCATTGACTACAGCCAAGCTCGGTTGAGTCTCCCAGGACCAAGCCTCTCTCCTTCCGTGAGGGAGGCCGGTGAGTCTGCGAACCGGTCGAAGACCCTGAGCTTGTCGAAGGTGGTGGGAGGGATCTGGATCAACAGCCGCGAAGCATCTTGAAGAAGTCAATGCAAACGGCCTCCTTGATGGCGCTTTGTCTCAAGGCGGCTTGCCGGCCCTGAGCGAACCGAAGGGGCGCCGCCATCGGACTCAACGACTCAACGACTCAACGACTCAAAGACTCAAAGACTCAAAGACTCAATGACTCAAAGACTCAAAGACTCAAAGACTCAAAGACTCCAGGTTCACCGCATCTTATCTGCGATCGAACGGCGAATCATGGCATCGGCGATCTCGTCGCCGGTGGGGTTATAGGTTCCCGCTTCGATCTGGGCCTTTACCTCGGCGATGCGATCTTCACGATCGGGCATCTCGGTCACAGCTTTCGTGACCTCTTTGATGAGGGGGCCGTCGGTTGGACGGGGGGAGGGTTCGAGTTCCAGGTCCATTTCCTGAATCTCGCCTACGAGAGCCTCTCGCTGGCTAAGCACTTTCTTTACTTGTTCGTCTGATATCCGCATCTAAGTCTCCTTAGCACCTGCGCATTCTCAGACAGGCATCCCGGCTGTCTCTTGCTTGTTCTTGTCTGTATTCCAGACTTGCCTTCCAGTTCTTCTCTGGATCGGCGAACGAGGTGCGAGATCCTAGGCTTTGCGTGGTCGGAGTCGCCTCCGCCGTGCCTTTTTCTGTCGCGTAACGCTATGTGTCTACCTTGGTTATCGGTGATGTTGCTTGGGATCTTTAGAGGGCCACAAGCATTTTTTTTAGTTTTTTACGAGGTTTTGGTTTTTGAACCGGAATCGAGGTCTTTTGCAGCCGCCCGGCAAACGATATCCGCAACTCTCATGCCATAGACGCGGCCCGAGAAGAATTGGGTGCGATGCATGAAAGGTGAATGTTAGCGGGTAAGTGGTCAAACTTGGCACTTCTCTGACGCGTCCGACAGGTCCGACGCGTGTCAGACCCGGCGTCAACCCAAACACCCCAACACCCCAACACCCTAACACCCTAACCCCCAACACCTAACACCTAACCCCCAACACCTAACACCCTGACACCCTAACACCTAACACCTAACACCCCAACACCTAACCCCCCCAACACCCTAACACCTAACACCCCAACGCCCAAAGCCCAAAGCCCAAGGCCCAATGCCCAATGCCCAAGGCCCAAAGCCCAAGGTCCCAA